>MRWG01000037.1_pt1 | contig 295466 bp, 279 predicted proteins | sample 1013341 | NCBI WGS metagenome assembly MRWG01 (sample SAMN06117577, study PRJNA244670) | biofilm metagenome | biome: Water; feature: Cathode Biofilm; material: Biofilm; isolation source: microbial consortium enriched at the cathode of a solar microbial fuel cell | place: USA: District of Columbia... | reverse complement strand
TTGCTACATGAAATTACAAGGCCCAAAGCGAGAAGGGCCAGGAAAAACAATTTTTTTTGTGACATAATTTCTAAAGTTTTATCATTAAATCCACAATTTCCCAAAACCCGGGCAAACTTTTGGGTGCGATCTGACGGATGGTGTTTTTGGGTTGATGTAGGCCGCTTTTGTATTGTTACTGCCTGCCTGCCGTAGGCAGGGATTATTCAGTTATTCAGTTATTTTGTTATTGGTTATTCAGTTATTGGAAGTCGCCTGCCCGCCGCAGGCGGGGAAGTCGGGAGTTTGAACTTGTACTTGCTCTTGCTCTTGATTTTGTCAGGTCGAGTGTTGCAAACGGAGTTTGGAATGTATCGAGACCTGCTTTGGCGGTATGCAAAAAACCGATTAGCTATGCTGAAAATTTGATTTCTCGATACCCGCCTTTGCCGCAGGCAGGCAATTTTTCTTTGGTTTCGACTTTAGTTTATCCTGAGCATAGACGAAGGGCTCAACCACCAAAAAACAACTCCATGACGATTTTTTTTTGAACTCGCCTGCCTGCCGCCTTTAGGGAGGTTTCAAGGTCTCATGTTGCAGGGGTGGGATGCCGAAACTAGTTCGGCATGACGTTGCGCGCTATCCTTTACAGAAATGACATTGGTACCAGTATTGGGTTACTGCATACTGCATACTGCATACTGAATTACTGGGTTATTGGAACTTGCTCTTGCTCTTGATTTTGTCTTGTGTCTTGTGTCTTTTCTCTTTTCTCTTTTCTCTAGTCTCTTGGATTACTGCCCATTGCCCCACTGTAAAATCAAAGATGCTCCACCAGCCACTTTCGGAAGGAATAGAAGTTTTGCTGGGATACGCCATGGCCAACGGGGAATTCCTCATAGGTAAAATTGATGTTCAACTTTTTTAGGAAATCCGGGGTTTTTTGGGCCCATTCCACCGGAATTACTTGGTCTACCTGCCCGTGTGATGCATAAATATGGAGTTTGCTGTGGTCTTTTTTGGCATAGTCCTTCCGCAAAATGCCTTCATTGATATAACCGCTCAATGCTACAACATTCTTCACTTTTTCAGGAAAGGAAAGGGCAACGGCATAGCTCAATATGGTCCCTTGGCTGAACCCCAAAAGGGTGATGTTTTCTTCATCCAAATTAAAGGTTTCAATGGCTTCATCCATAAAATCCGCAATTTTGTCCCGGGATTTCTTGGCTTGCACGTCATCGCTCCATTTCCCATACTCGGCATCAAAATTTATGGCATACCAAGCATATCCAAAAGGATCCAGATCATAGGGAGCCCTAACCGAAATCACCTCTAACTCTTCAGGAAGTTCAGAAGCAAAGGAAAAAAGGTCTTCTTCATTGCTTCCATACCCATGAAACATAAACAGGGCCGGTTTTTTTCCAGATGTTAGGGATGATGGGCGTACAAGGTATTCCAAAGACAATGAGGTTGGGGACATTATAGAATTTTAAGAAATAAAGGTAAACCATTTTTGAAAATACATGCCCAAAACAGGCAAGGGCTTGGTCTTTTCATTGAGTGCTTGCATGAATCCATAGCCCCAAAGCACAAGATAAAAAAGGTACAGCGGGATGGATAGATAAACAATTCCCATAAAGGTGAGCACTATGGCCAACGCATGGAACAAAAGGTGAATGCCAAAAGCTTGCCGAATGTGAAAGCGGGCAAAGGCATTTTTGGGTTCCATGTTCATGGTAATGGCGATCAAACACCCCACAATGGTGATGTAGGCTACAATGGCTGTTGTTCTTCCGGGATTGGATTGGCTCAAAATATTAGATTGAAGTTTTGTTATTATTGATTACACCATATGCATTACCCTTGAGCGGCGCTCCCAAGAACATACTGTTTTTGGACGTGGACAAAATATTTTCCAGCGTAAAGTTACGTTCTTCGTCTGGATCAAATAGGGTCAAGCATGCTTTCTCACCTTCTTTTAAAATTGGGGTTTTCAGACTAAAACGCTCCCTGCCTTTCGTTAAAAGTGAAATGGTTTGTTCCACACCAAAAATGGGGTTTAGGCTGCCGAAGGCCGTTTCCAGACCAAGGGTGCCATCCAGGGCGTTGTCAAACTCCACCCGTTTTCCTTCAACATCGATTGGGATGTGGTCACTGGTCACAAAATCTATGGTGCCATCCTTTAATCCTTTGATCAGCGCCTTGACATCCTGTCTGGTCCGAAGGGGAGGGGATACCTTAAAACTCGAATCAAAATCTTCCAATGAGTCATCTGTAAAGACCAAATTATGGATGGCCACACTGCAACTTACATCCAAGCCTTTTTTCTTGGCATTGGCAATCAGTTTCACGGATTCTGCAGTAGAAATGGTAGGGATATGCAATTTTCCGCCCGTGTATTCAAGGATAAACAAATCCCTTGCAATTTGAAGCTCTTCGGCCAAAGCGGGAATCCCTTTAAGTCCCAATCGGGTAGAAACCTCTCCTTCATGTACAATGCCCTTTCCTTTTATATGGACATCCTGCGGATGGGAAAATACCAATCCATCAAAATTTTGGGCATACAGCAAGGCAATTTTTAAGAGATTGGGATTGGTAATCTGTTGTTTGAAATCGTAAAAGGCCACAGCCCCCGCATTTTTCATGTCGTACAACTCGGCCAGGTCAATACCCTCAGCATTTTTGGTCAGCGTTCCCAACGGGTGTAGGTTGGTCGGTTTCCCCAAACTGCGCTCTTTCAAAAACACCACATCAGAGCTGGTATCCGGAACAGGATAGGTGTTGGGGTACAGCACAATGTCCGTGAATCCGCTTTTGCTGGCCACATAAAGTCCATTGGAAATGGTTTCCCGTTCTTCATGGCCGGGTTCGCCAAAACTCACACCACTATCAAACCAGCCTAAGGAGACATGTAGGTTTTTTAGGTCGACCAGTTTCGTGTTGGAAGGTGCTTCAATGGAGGTGGCAATCTTTTCAATAATCCCTTTTTTAATAAGGATGTCCCGCTTTTTCAAGTGCAGCTCCTTATTCCCTGGGCACACGATTTTTGCAGACTTCAGCAGAATGTTCATGTAATGAATTTTTGGATGATTACCTCGGTCAACGCCAAAAGCAACGCTAAAATAACAAACCATTTCCAATATGCGGTAATATTGCTTTCGGCTTCCAAGTATTCAAAAAGCGATGCAATGGTATCTTGGGTATTGGCATTTGGCAAGCTTTCAACATCCAGATAATTAAGTTTGCTTTCGGTTCTGGGATAATTAAAACTGATGTTTTGCAAAGGCCGCCCCTGTTGATTGATGGTGTAAATGCCATCCAAAGTTGGATTTTGATCAAAAGTCAATCGCACACGGTTTGGAAAGGTCTGTTGCAACGGAATGAAATTGTAATCCGCCTTTGAAACATTTAAAATATCATCACTTCCCAAATTTGTGGAAATATCAACTGCACTGATTTCTCCTAGTGAATGGTAAATATCTGGACTTTGGAGACTGGAAATGGCCATATTGTAGAACGTAGGCACGATCAAAGGGGAGTTCTTAAAGTTTGAATTGTCCGTTTCCAGGGAGGCGGTAAAAAGGTAAAACCCATCATTCCCGACCAAAAAGGCATCATTTCCCTCCAAAGCAAGAATTTTGGACAGTCGCGACTGCACCTTGAAATATTCTTTTACGGTGGGGTATTGAAAATTGGTGACTTCTTTTTCAAACACATTTTTGTACAACGGATGATCAAAGGATATGGAAGTCACTTTGGTGCTGTTGGCCACTTTTTCTGTTAGCTGGCCTGCCGAAAAGTTGGACAGAAATGAATTATAGGAGGTTACATCGCTCTCGTTTGAAGGTACCACAATGATGGTGCCTCCATTGTCCTTGAAGGTGCGAAGCACATGTTGCAAACTATTGGGAATGGATTGGAGATTGTCCAATACCACTACATTTTGCTCATCCAAAGCGCTATAATCCAATTGGTTCAAAGAAAATTTTTGGAATGCGAACTCACTATCCGGATACAATCGTTCCAAATAGTCATTTTCTGAGTTACTGATGGCAAGGACCTTTATTTTTTCCCTTTCATTGATGTTGAAATAGAATCGATTATCGTACCCCAATCCATTTTCGGTAATGCTCAGTCTTCCATTGATTTTTTGATTTCCCGGAATGGAAAAGACCACTTCGGCAGTGCCGTTGGAGGTGAACTTGGCAGCAGATTTGGCAATGAGCGTGTCATTGTTGAATAAGGAAATGGGCAGATTTTGTTCTTCTGAACCTCCAGAAAGCAAAACGGTAAGGGTCGGCTGCTCCGCCAATTCATCCTGAAGGTAAACCGAATCTATGGCCACATTTTGTGCCTCCCTTGGCTGGATGGACACCAGATATGGAGTGAAAATGGAATCCAATACAGTATTGTTTGAGGCGATTTGTTGTTGAAAATCTGATATGATGATCAAATTCTTTACGCTGCTGTTCGATTTGGAAAAGAGCGTACCAGCTTTTAGTCGGATTTCATCAAGATTCAGTTGTTTGTGGGAATAGGGGAGTGACAGCAGCACATTTTGGATGTCTTTTATAGTAACGCCATTGTAGGTACTTTCATTGGTAAACAAGCTAAAAACCGTTTCGCCTTCCACATTCCGAATAAGGTCTTGCACCGCTTTTTCCAACAAGGAAAGTCCGTTGTTCTTGGCCTGCATACTGAACGAATTGTCCAAATACACCACCGTCTCTTTTTCTTTTAGGGCGGTTTCGGTGGAAGAAAAGGGCTGTGCAAAGGCAATGATGAGGGCGGCCATCAATAACAATCGTGTCAACAGCAACAACCATTTCTTCAACGTATTGCTCTTTCGGGATTCGGAAACCACCTTTTGCAGCATGGCCACATTGGTAAAGGGCGTTTTCTTATACCGACGTAATTGAAAAAGATGAATGAGGACAGGAATGACGAGTAGTGCGAGGGCCCAAAGAATTTCCGGATGTTTAAACTGCATTCCCAACTTTGATTGAACAAATATAGCGATTAAAATAGTGCAGGGCTATCAATTTCATAGTTAAGGGAGTGGTAAAAGTAAAAAGAGGATGGGTGAAGGGTGATGGGTGAGGGGTAAAGGGTGAAGGGTGATGGGGATTTAGCAAAAGAAAAAATAATCGTGCATGGGTTGTTGCTTCAATCCTTTAAAATGGGCCCTGATTTCTTTTTGGGCGTCCTCGTTGGCCACGGTTATAATGCTCTGTGGGTTGTCCAAATCCTTCAATGCTTTAAAATGAACGAGTTCCACACCATATATTTTCTTTCCAATTTTTTTAGGGTTGTCGCACAGCCACGTAAAATCGATTTGTTGTTCCAAAAGTTTCTGTGCAATGGTTTTTCCTTTAAAACCCGCCCCCCAAATGGCCAAAGGTCGATTTTCATCAAAATCAAGTTTTAAAAAATAATGGAGTTTGATGTCCAAGAAATAATTTTGCGCATAGTGCTCATGGGTGCGGGAGGTTCTGGTGTCATAATCGCGCCATAAATGCAAGACTTCATCACAGGGAATTATTTTCAATCCCTTCTCATAGAACCGAAAAGTCAGGTCATAATCTTCAGGATATTTGTCAGGACGAAATGCACCACATGCTTCAAAGTCTTCCCGATATACCATCCAACAGGGAGAGGGAATGACACATTCCTTGTAAATTTCACTGTAATTGTCTCCCGTGGCCGTCAACTGGTTCAGCCAAGCTTCGTAGCGTTCGTAACCATTGCTGATGCCTCGGTCCGAAAAATAATGAACTTGTCCCACCGCGACATGCCATTTCCCAGAGGCCAAAAGTGAGTTTACCATGACCTCCAGCCGATTCGGCTTCATGATGTCATCTGAATCCATTCGTGTGATGAACTCCCCGGAACTTTGGGCATAAGCAGTTCGCAAAGCGGGAATGATGCCCACGCCAACATTGTTGAACACTTTTATGCGCGAATCTTTTTCAGTGTATGAGTTGAGCACTTCAAAACTATGGTCACTGGAGTGGTCGTTCACGGCAAGAATTTCCCAATTCTGATAGGTTTGATTCAGGATGGAGTCCAGACATTCGGGAAGAAAATGCGCGGTATCCTTGAAGGGAATACAAATACTGACCTTGGGATTTTGCATGGTACAAAGAAACTAAATCCCAAGGCAAATACATGATCTTAGTCAAAAGACAGTAAATCTGGTGGTACATAGCTTGCCTTCGCCTTTTCGTCAGAAAAAATATTGAATCCATAATGTTGGTCCAACAGTTCTTTGAAAGCAACCTTCAATCGGGGAAACTCCTCAATAAAATCAGAAAAGGTGGATGAAGAAGATTTTTTGACAAAATGATGTACCACTTTTACCGCTGCCACAGTGATCGTGGTATGGAATTTATTCCCTTTGCCATGTACAACATCAAAATGTTTGATGCCGGAACATGCCTTTTCCACTGCTTTTTGTTCCCCATGGTTTTGAATGTAGACCCAAGCCATTCTTAAATGGGCTTCATGGTCAAACAGCTTGGGATTTAGATTTCCGTTTTCAAAAGCTTCCACAAATTCTGAGTCACTGAATTGTGAGTGATGGGTATGATTTTTACCATACCATAGATTTGGATTGGTGCAGGACATAAACTCGAATTTTATAATGCTTGATCCTTGCTGATGTCCTTGAAGGTCAACATATCCCAAACCCTTCTTGAGGCACCGTTGTAAAATCCAGTTTCGTGTGTATAACCCTTTGGGTTATTGAAGGTTCCGAAAATGATATCAAAAAGAGAGATGTCTGAATAATTATAGGCATGGATTCCCTTGGCATGGTGGACGGTATGCGCTTCAGGGCGTTGAATGATGTAACCAATCCACCTTGGTGTTTTTATATTGGCATGTTGAAAGATGCCCAAAAACGTGGTGATCAAAATAAAGAGCGTAGCGGCTTCGGGAGTGAATCCTGCAACGACCACCAAACAAAGGCTTCCCAATAACGAAAACCCGATCATGTCCATGGGACTGAAATAAAAGGCACCGTAGCTGTCCATGCGTTCCGCACTGTGGTGCATTTGATGGAATACTTTCCATAGCTTATCGTTTTTGTGCATGGTATAATGCCAACCATATAGGGCAAACTCATAGATCATGACAGCTACAAAGGCTCCCCAACCCGCTCCTAGTGCGGTCAGGTCAAAAATTTGGTAATCCACCAAATAGGTGTCCCAAATCAATGGGAAATAGGTGGACAGATAAAAAAACACTCCAAAGGAAACCAGCCCCCGTAGTTTCCAATTCTTAACTTTTGGCAATTCCCTGGCTGGAAAAAGGGCTTCCCAAATCATCAATGCCCCATACATTCCCAGCACAATGAGAGAAATTGGGTCGGTAAGTACCGCCCAAGGGTTTGGCAAATTTTGAATAATCTCTAGCATTTCTATATTGTTTTTGATTGTTGTTCAATCGTATAGGCTAAAGTTTTCGCCTTACATTGTAAGGAAAGTGGTGTAAGTCGTATTAAACGGTCCACTCATGTGGAATTTCGGGCTCATAGCTGCAATGGGTTCCTGTCTTGATGGAGTTGGCCAAATGTTTGGCCAGTTGGGGATGTACTTTCTCAATTTTTTTGATGGCATTCCGAATACGCCATGTTACTGCCGCCCTGGCTTTTTCCATTGATGATCCTGTTTTCCGGATCTTATTGGACAGTCCCATAACTTTTGACAAGTGTTCCACCAATGTCTCGTATTCGCCCCTTAACTGGTCGGCCTTTTGGTGCATTCCCATTTCTTGGGCATCATCAATATCAATCTTCAATGCCCTAATCTTATTTTTGTACTCCTTCATGGCCTGATCATCGATCATTGAAGTTCCCGAAGTTTCCAGGACAACGCCCATGAGTTCGGAGCAATTCAGTTGTTTTTCAGGCTGTTCCAACAATTTGGCTATGTCATGTAGGCCTTTGCAGTCTTTTATGGCCACAGATAGATTCAAATAGGAGAGTTCCCATAAATCCCCGTTATGAATAAATTTTCCCTTTGTAACGGCCTCTGCGCGTGGAACAATGGATTGAACGGTTTTCTTTGGGGAATCACCCAACATAAAATTCCAAAAGGGTTCCAAGTTGCTTTTTACCTTATAGGGATTGACCACTTTTTGCCAATCCACGGCCTCTTGGTTGGTCGCCTCTTTTCCTTCATTGATGTTTCTTTTGAATAGTTCCAGATATTTCTTCCAGTACGCATTCATCTGCCCATACTGGGAAAGATGGTAATAGGCCGCGGCCAAATATGCTGTAAAATCGGTCCAAATGGAAAGGTTGGCCACCTTTTCACCCAATTCAATCGCCTTTTTGTAATCTCCCTTTTCAAAATATACCAACATGCCGATGGGCAGATAGGGTTCGGGGTGCAACGGATTTAGATTACGTGCCTTGATGTACCAATTTTCGGCTTCCTCTAAATATCCCAACCAAACAAAACAGTTGGAGATCAGGATCAAATTTCCGGCATCATTGGGATTCATCCGCAATGACTTTCTGAGCAAATGTTCGGATTTGTCATAATCTCCCAAATAAAGAAAAGTTCTTCCCAGAACGGCCAATGAAATATAATCGTTTTCATCCAATTCTATGGCCTTGAGGGCATAATCGTGCGCTCCTTTTTGGCTTACTTCCCACCGATCCCACAACTGGCAGCTCCATTCGTTAAAATAGGAAAGGGAAATACCCGTGTATGCCCTTGCGAACAAAGGATCGATTTTTAGGGCGGCCTTAAAATATTCCCGAGCGGCCAAATCGCTCTCAACCGTGCCTTTTTTCAACTCTTTTATCCCCAAAAGCCAATTTTCATAGGCCGCAAGCTCAACGGATTCTTTTTTATAGGAGTAGGAGAGCAGGTCATGTTCTATCTGTTGTTGCAGCACGTTCACCATTTGTTGGGTAATGGTATCCTGTGCATTTAGGATGGTTTCCATTGCCTCATCATGATTTCCGGCAAAAACCACTCTGTTATCCTTGGTCCTGATGAGCTGAATTCCAATTCTATACCCTTCGGTAATGGGTCTAAAACTTCCTGTAATGATGTAGTCGGCCCCTAATTTGCCAATAGATTCGGTATCTGCAATATCTGAAATACCCAAGGTAGAATATTGGGAAATGACCGATAGGCCAATAAACTTTGAGAAATTAATGATGAGGTCTTCGGTGAAACCCTTTATGATAGGGCTCATGGAATTCTCTGCCCCAATAATTTGAAAGGGCAATACAGCAATTGTAGTCTCCTTATTACCAACCAGTTCCACCTAAAAATACAATTGAATGTCAAAGATACAAAAGATCACCTATGATGGATAAAACATGGTGCATGCCTTTGCTGTTTTTGTATGCTTTGGTGATATGGGCATATATATGGTCTGCAATCCTGTAATTATGGTTGAAGTTGCATAGGTTTTATTCCGGTCTTGTACAACCTGCTGTTTCCATTCTCATAGGAATTGAGAAATTGCACCAACGATTCCATAGTTAGAATCGGGCCATCGGGATTTGAGGTTCTTCGGCTTGTAAAATACAGTATGTTGTTGGTTTCATCCACAAAAGGGCAATAATCCATTTGTTTTGAATTAATGGGCTGGGGAAGAGGCCGGGCCTTGGACCATTCTCCTGATGCATTCTTGAAACTGATGTACAAATCGCCACTTCCTTGTCCATCTTCACGGTTATATCCACCAAAAATCAAGTACGTATCCTCTTTTGAGATGTAGGCATTGTATTCGTACCCTTTGGAATTGATGTTTTCATCCAAAGAAATGGGTTCTGAGTAGGTTCCATTCTTGAATTCGCTGAAAAAAATGTCATCCTCACCTTTGGACTCAGGTCGGTCAGCCGTGTAATAGAAATTGCCATTTTGGGCTACGGTGGGATAAAACTCGTTATGTTCAGAATTAATGGGTTTTCCCATATTAATGGGTTGGGACCAAGCCGATGTTTTTGATAACCGCTCCACATACCAAATATCATAATCCTTGGTTCCTGAAATGGAATCATGCAACGGGCGATTTGATACGAAATAGAGCCGCAGCCCATCTGGGGACAAAAACGGTTCCATGTCTTTATAGGTTCCCGAAAAGGGAGCAACCATTGGAGTTCCCCACGCATCACCATTTTTGGATGAGGTGGAAATCACCGAAACCTCCTCGGTTTGGGACTGAATGGTAAAATAGGCTTCAGAACCCGAAGCATCCATGGTAAAATCCCTGACCTTGTCAAATTCCTTTAAAACCTCCATTGCAGGATGCACGGTAATTTCATTTTGCCCAAAAGCAATCAGTGTGCAAGTAAAAAATATAAGGAACAGCCTATTTTTCATTTTTGATGACTTGGGCGATAGCTTTTTGGACCAATCTTTCCATTTCGGCATAGCCAGCCTTGGTCAGATGGACTTCATCCGTGGTCAATGCTTTGGGAAGTCCGTTGCGGTCATCGGCCATTGCCGAGAAATAATCCAAATACATCACCCCCTGTTCACTGGCCATGTTTTTGAGCAGCGTATTGAGCTTGGGAATCTTAATATTGGGCTGAAGACCCGGTCGCCAAGGGTAGTCATATGCCGGAAGTACTGAGCAAACAATGGGAGATATATTGTTGGCCTTTGCCAGCTCCACCATGGAAAGGATGTTGTCCCTGATCTGTTCCAAGGTCATGGGGCCAGTATTGCCCGCAATATCGTTGGTTCCCGCCAAAATGACCACAATTTTTGGATTTAAGTCGATAACATCTTGTCGGAACCGCAACAGCATTTGTGGTGTGGTCTGCCCGCTGATTCCTCGATTGATGTAGGGGTTGTCCGTGAAGAAATCCTGATTGGCGTTGGACCAACCTTCGGTAATGGAGTTGCCCATGAACACCACTCGGTTTTCGTTTTCCGTAGGAGTAGACAACGCAGTATTGGCTTTCTTATATTTTTCCAAATTGGGCCAGTCTTGGGCCATAATTTTTGTAGAGGTCGACAATCCTAAAAAAGAAAGCATAAGCCAGAGTATCGTTTGTTTTTTTAACATGTGCTGTTTTTGTTAAAAATAAGAAATTGTACCCTTATCATAAAGTGAATAAGAAATGATAACGAAATCCCATCCCAATTTTGTTAGAATGTTTTTAAAAGGTGGTTAGGGAATGCTGAAAACAAAAAAGAGGGTGTCTAAAAAGCAACAAAAGTTTGAACTTGTCAGTTCGAGCGCAGTCGAGAACCTAAAACATGTTGGTAATCAATGGGTTTCGTCTGCGCTCAACCTGACAGCTAACGAGCTTTTTAGACCTCTCAGATTTTGTTCTAAATCAATTTAATATTTCGCACTTTTCCCATTGGTTTGGGTTCTTATGATAAAATCCCGGATATCATCATTGGCTTTTTGAAGGTCTTCCCTTCTCAAATACATCATGTGTCCAGAGCGGTAGCCCTTAAAATCAAAACGGTCTTTCATACGTCCGCTGGGATCTACTTGCGACATGGTATATTTGGCCGCAAAATAGGTGCAGGCTCCATCATAGTATCCAGACTGGACCAAAACATTCAAATACGGGTTTTGGGCCATAGCTTGGCGAAGGTTTTCCCTAACATTGTCATCATCGTTGTTCCAAGGATGTACCGGACCGAACATATTGTATTTTATATCCGTTTTGAACCCTAGTTCTTCCTGCAAATAATAATTTATAGCAGGAGTAAAACTGTGCAACCAAGACGTCAACTCAGGGGCATAGTCGGGGCTATCACCAAATAGTTGTCTGTCAATTCCCAAATAGCGACTGTCCAATCGCCCAATGGTATACCCACCTTTGTCTTTTAAAAGTGCTTTCCAGAAAAATTGGGTGGGCACAACCAAATTATGGTCTACGATGTCCTTTTCTTTCAGTCCCGTATAGTAGGCCATTTGTTTGGCAACCTCATTACGTTCTGCCTCAGGAATGAACCCACCTTTGGCAATGGCAGGCAATAAGGTGTTGATGGTATATTCTTCCACTTCTGGGAGGACCTCAAGCAAATCCTTGCTCTGTAATGCTGATGGCAAAGCCTTGTGATGCCAAGCAGCAGCAGCAAAATAGGGAAGATTCAATGCGCTGGAAACAGGGTCGTTGTCGCGGAACACCTTATAATCGGCTGGGGATACCATAATAACGCCGTTCAGGTACATCCATTGCTGGTTCTGAAGTGCCAAGGAAAGTCCCATCACACGGGTTCCTCCATAACTTTCACCAACAATGTACTTGGGTGACCTCCACCGGTTGTTTCGGGTAACGAAAGTATTCAGCCATTCGGCCAAATATTCAGTATCGGCATTGATTCCAAAAAACTTTTCCCGTTGTACTTTTTCACCTGTCTCTGGGATGGTACGGGAATATCCGGTATTGGCAGGGTTCACGTAAACAATATCGGTCACATCCAATACGGAATAGGGGTTGTGGTCCACTCCATAAGGTTGGACAGGATAGCCCTCCTCATCAATTTTAAGGATTCTGGGGCCGGTATAGGCCAAGTGCATCCAAACTGAACCGGAACCTGGACCGCCGTTGAAGGAAATCAATAGAGGACGTTCGGCCCTGTTCTTCACATTGTCCCTTGTATAATAGGTATAATGGAGCGAAGCAATGGGTTCTCCCATTTCATCCCATACAGGTTGGGTTCCCGTTGTGGCCGTGTAGTTAATGTTGACACCTTTTATAGTGACCGAGTGCTTTGTGGTCACTGTGGTATCCACAGGTAGTTTTCGGTTTTGGGCAATGGTTAGGGAAGCGCATAAAACTATGCCTAAAGCAAGATAAATTTTTCTCATAGTATCAAGTTGAATTAGTCTAAGGCTAAAAGTAAGTATTTTGAAATTTCTTTTTTTGTTAAAAGAATTGTAAAAACGTAGAAAATCCTGTCCATACAAGCATTATTTTTAACTTTATGATACACTGACTAAACACATGATCAATGAAAAACTTATCTAGAAGAAATTTCAATACCTTAATGGCCAAAGGCATGGGAACTGCCGCCATTATGGCAACCACACCATTGGCCTGCGCCATGGGAAGCGGACAGGACAAAAAGAAATTGGGAATCGCATTGGTGGGCCTCGGCAGCTATAGTACCTATCAATTGGCTCCGGCCTTGCAAGATACCGAACATTGTTATCTATCGGGAATTGTAACGGGAACCCCGGAAAAGGAAAAAATATGGGCCGACAAATACAACATCCCAAAGAAAAATATCTACAACTACCAGAATTTTGATGATATCGCCAATAATGATGACATTGATGTGGTCTATGTGGTGCTTCCCAACAGTATGCATGCCGAGTTTTGCATACGTGCCGCCAAGGCTGGAAAGCACGTGATTTGTGAAAAACCTATGGCAGTAAGTGTTGAGGAGTGTGATGCCATCATCAATGCCTGCAAAGAAGCTGGTGTGAAACTGGGTGTTGGATATCGATTACAGTCTGAGCCCTACACCAATGAGGTGAAACGTTTTGTGCGTGAGAAAACGTTTGGCAATATCAGGTATGTTTCGGCGGATGCTGGGTATCATTCAGGTGGAAATCCTGATCAGTGGCGTTTGAACAAGGAACTTTCCGGAGGAGGTGCTTTGCTCAACATGGGCGTTTATGCCATCCAAAGTACCATTTATGGTTCAGGACAGAATCCCATTTCGGTCACTGCGCAGGAATACAGCACGCGTCCAGAATATTTTAAGGACACCGATGAGACCATTACGGCCCAATTTGAGTTTCCCAACGGAGCTGTGGGGAACATCATGACATCACATAATATCAATGCCAACAGCATGTATGTGTCCGCCGAATCGGGGTGGTTTCAATTGCAACCTGCCAATAGTTACGGCCCATTGAGTGGAAAAACCTCAAAAGGAGATGTGATTGAGTTTCCACACGAGCGTCAGCAAAAATTACAGATGGATGATTTTGCCAAACATGTACTTTTTGATGCACCCAATATTGCCCCCGGTGAAATGGGCAAGCGTGATATGATCATTTGTGAAGCCATCTATGAATCCATCGCCAAAGGCGGTCAAAAAATAGCACTCGACTTGGCACCCGGATACGGCTTTGGGGGATTGCCAACATCGTGAAAATTTTAGGGCGTTGGCGATAAAGTGTTCTCTAAAATGCTCAAAACCAAAACTTACCATTTAAAAAAATAGCATTGTAAGCATGTAAATTCTGAAAATTTTAAGTTTTTTTGTACTAACAAATCTTATGTAATATGAAAAAACTTATAATTCCTACGTTGGTCGTGCTGTTTCTTGGTTGCGATAAAGAAGATGCAAAAACCGAAACCAATTCAGAAGCCGTTGTTGAGGCTTTAACAGAGTATGTTATTGTGAATAAAGTGTTTCAGGATATTGGAAACAACAATGGCGATGCTGTTTTGTCTGCCGAAAGTTCCACTTCCTCAGCAAAATCCAATTCAGTGGAAAAAACTGCACAGGATGCTGAAGTAACCATTTCGCCAGCTGATTTTGTCACTTTTCCAAAAACCATAACCGTTGATTTTAAAACGGGTGTTTTGGGCAAGGATGGTATCACCCGAAAAGGAAAGGTTACCATTGTTTCCACCAATTGGTATAGAGAACCTGGTAGCGTTCATACCGCAACTTTTACCGACTATTACCACAACGATTATAAGGTTGAGGGAACACATGTGGTAGAGAATGTGGGTGAAAATGTAGATGGAGATCTGGAGTATGATGTTGTTATCCAAAATGGAAAAATCACCACAAAATCCGGTGCAGTGATTGAATATCAAGAAAATTCCACCAGAACATGGATTGCCGGCAGTGAAACACCCCTGTATATTTGGGATGATGAATACTCATGGGAAGGTTCGCAAACGGGTACAAGTTCCTCAGGTTTGGATTATTCCTTAACCACTGAAGAGTCGTTACATTTTGTGCTGCTTCCAAGAAGCATTAAGTCGGGTATTTTGGATGTTGATATAGCCGATATTAAAGACATCAAAATAAATTACAACAATTCCACCATCACCATTTTGGGAAAGGCCTATCCATTTACCAAATAAGATAAAAACCCATAAAGAGAAAAGCTTATTGATGATTGTCAGTAAGCTTTTTTTATTGTCAATAATTTACTGATTAATAAATAGTTAAAACTTTTCAAACACCCCTAGGCCAAATAGGGCAAAATCGTATTTTACCGGGTCGGTTGAGTCAAGTTTTCTCAGTTTATTGTCCAGTTCCAACAGGGCTTTGGCGTCGTTTTGCTTGCGTTTCAGCAGTTTTAGTTTACGGGCCACATTGCCGGAATGCACATCCAAGGGACAGGAAAGTTGGGCGGATTTCAATTCTTTCCATAGTCCAAAATCAACGCCGGTGCTGTTATCCCTCACCATCCAACGCAAAAACATATTGATGCGCTTGGCTGCGGAACCCTTGTTGGGGTCGGAAATGTGTTTTGTGGTCCGAGGTAGGTGGGGAAGTTCAAAGAACACTTCCTTAAACTTGGATATGGCAGGCTGTAATGATTCTTCCTCTTGATGTTTACTGAAAACCGACTCCAACCCACCATGATTCTCATAGATATTTTTCAAACTGACCAGAAAATAGTGCAAATCCAATCCATTGAAGGTGCGGTGGACAAAGGGGGCAAGTTTTTCCAAATCGTCTTCTGAATGGTTCAGTACAAAGTCATGCGGAGCGTTGTCCAAAAGCCCCATCAACTTGGAAGCATTATTGATAATGCTTTTTCGGTTTCCCCAAGCAATGGTCGCTGTTAAAAAACCACTGATTTCAATGTCTTCCTTTTTGGAAAATTTGTGTGGAACCTGTAGCGGGTCATCCTCCAAAAACCTTGGATGATTGTACTGCATCACCTTTTCATCCAAAAAATCCTTCAGTGCTGCTTGGGTCATATTCTTCAGGAAACGATAAGCCCGTCCACCATGGTCAGTTTCCGGTCTGCCATGTCGGCCAGTTCAAGATTATGGGTGACAAGAACAAAAGTCTGTCCAAATTCATCACGCAGTTTAAAGAACAGCTTATGAAGATTATCCGCACTTTCTGAATCCAAGTTACCACTGGGTTCATCGGCCAAGACCACTGATGGATTGTTCATAAGGGATCGCGCCACTGCCACACGTTGCTGTTCTCCACCGGACAAGGCATTGGGTTTATGGTGATAGCGGTCTTTCAGTCCCAAAAAATCCAGTAGCTCCTTTGCCCGTTTTTCTGCTTCTTCTTTGGGCGTTTTTTTGATAAAGGCTGGAATACAAACATTCTCCAAAGCCGTAAACTCGGGCAACAATTGGTGAAATTGAAAAATAAAACCAATATGCTCGTTCCGAAAACGGGCCAGGTTTTTATCATTTAAGGCCGTAACATTGGTATCGTTGATGAAAAGGCTACTCTCACTTGGGTTTGTTGGCGAGTCCAAGGTGCCCAAAATCTGCAATAAAGTGGTCTTGCCCGCACCAGACGCCCCAACAATGGACACTACTTCCCCTTTTTTAATCTCTAGGTCGACCCCTTTCAGGACTTTGAGGTCTCCGTAGCTTTTTTGGATATTTATGGCCTTTATCATGAAAATACTTCTCGCTGTGAAAATACGGATTACTGTTGAGTGGGCAAAGATGGGTCTTTCAAATAAGTTTTCCAATGGTCTTACGACTATTTGGTGAAGAATAAGTAGATGATTCAGATGGTAAAATCATAAACTTTGTTTAACTTTGAACCTTTATGGATAAACAAAATAATTCAATTGTAGAGACCGCCGTATTTGCTGGCGGTTGTTTTTGGTGTACCGAAGCCGTTTTTCAGCGGCTCAATGGGGTAGAGGAAGTACTTTCGGGTTATACCGGAGGTACCATTAAAAATCCAGCGTACCGGGAAATCTGTACCGGAAGGACCGGGCATGCCGAAGCCATAAAAATCACGTATGACCCATCAAAAGTCTCATATATTGAGCTGTTGGAAGTGTTTTTTGCCACCCATGACCCCACTACACTGAACCGTCAGGGGAATGATGTGGGCACCCAATACCGAAGTGAAATTTTTTATACAACTTCCCAACAGAAAAAGCAGGCCGAAGAATTTATTGCACTTTTGGAAAAAGAACGCATCTTTGGGTCGCCCGTTGTAACGGCCATTTCCGAAGAAAAGCCTTTTTATGTGGCGGAGGATGAGCATCAAAATTATTACAATGACCATCGGCAACAACCGTATTGCCAGTTTATCATTGACCCGAAAATCAAGAAATTGAACGCCTATTTTTCAAAGAAGTTAAATACCACAAATTAGATATGTCACCATACCGCAATCTCGAAGAATACAATATTGAAATCACCAATGAGGTCAAGGACCACTTCTCCAAAATTGTGGGCGATATTGGCGAAGATGTGACTCGCGAAGGCCTTTTAAAGACCCCGGAACGAGCCGCAAAGGCCATGCTGTTCCTTACCCAAGGGTACAAACAGAATGCAGAGGAAATCCTGAAAGGCGCCATGTTCGAGGAAAGTTATGACGATATGGTGATCATTAAGGATATTGAGGTGTATTCGCTCTGCGAACACCACATGTTGCCCTTTTTTGGAAAGGCGCATATAGCCTATATTCCCAATGGACATATTGTGGGATTGAGCAAAATCCCCCGGGTGGTGGATGTTTATGCCCGAAGGTTACAGGTACAGGAACGGTTGACGCATGATATTTTGGAGTGCATCAATTCAACCTTAAAACCCAAAGGTGTTGCGGTTGTGATTGAGGCTGCCCACATGTGCATGATGATGCGAGGCGTTCAAAAGCAGAACTCTGTGACCACTACCTCTGGTTTTAGAGGGCAATTTGAAAAAATTGAGACCCGTAACGAGTTTTTAAAACTTATCAGTTCCGATTTATCCTAAGGGATTTTCCCAATTCATTCGGATTTCCTAATTTTCCTGAATGACAGAAGAAAAAGACCCGAAGTACCGAAACCTCCTTTTGGGATTGTTGTTTGATGGCATAGGAATGTTGTCTTTCATGATTCCGGGAATAGGGGAGTTCTCCGATGTAATTTGGGCGCCTATCGCTGGATGGCTCATGACCCGTCTCTACAAGGGCAGGGTAGGGCAAGCCGCTGGATTAATTGCCTTTGCCGAAGAATTGATTCCGGGCATGGACATTATCCCAACTTTCACACTCACTTGGATATACACTTACGTATTGAATAAAAAGAAGAGCAGCAAGTAAATTGAATTACCTGCTGCCCTTAAAATTTTCCTACAATCCGATACTCAGATTAAAGGCAATGTTTCTTCCAATATTGGCAATGCCATCAGGCTTTAATCGCGACAAGTGCGAAATATAGGTCTTGTCAAAAAGGTTGTTGCCACTGATTTTGTAGCCCACATTTTGTTGAAAAATCTTTACTTCCCCTCCAAATCCCATATTGAACAGGCTATATCCAGAGGTTGGTGTTTCAAAAGTTGCTACTCTATTTTGGTCAAAATGGGATTGTACCGTGGCAAAAGCATAACTCTTGGATTTGGTGCCTTTGGCTGTATTCCATTCCACCCGAAGGGTATTCGTCCACCGATTGGCGGGAATCAATGGAAGGTCTGTCTTATTCTCCAATTCACCAAAAACCATATCAAAACTGCTCTCAAGATGCAACCAATCCAAGGGGTGGGGATGCAAGTGGAATCCAAACTCGCCCCCATACAATTTGGCATCCTGCTGCTCGAAAATGTAAATGGGATCTCCCTCCCTAAACTCGCCAGTGGGCTGTAGGTAAATGTAATCACTCACATTATTGTAAAAAGTGTTGGCATACATTTCAATGTGTTGATTTCCATATTCCAGAGCTAAATCAATCTGATAATTTCTTTCACTGTCCAAATCAGGATTTCCAATTTCAACCCGGTTGGCACCACTGTGATGACCGTTTGACGTGAGTTCAGATAAATTCGGTGCTCGAAACCCTGTAGCCAAGTTCAATCGAAATAAAATATTGTCCGTTACATCCGCTCTATACCCAACGGCTGCATTAAAACTGTTGAAATTTTTATCCAAGGCAGGAATAAATTCCTCATCCCCATCAATGCCGCTTGCTTCGCCATTGATTGATCTTAGGTCGTACCGCAATCCAAATTGCAAATCACTCTTGTTGAAATGCACATGCGAGGTGGCCAATATCCCAAAATCATTGGTGATGGCATTGGGAATCAATACCTCTTCCCCAAAATTCTCATTTTTCTGGTGCATCCCTTGAACCCCAAAAATGGTGGTCATGCTGCCCCATTGTGGATTGTATTGAAGATTGTAGCTAAATGTGCTCAGGTCCATATCCAATGATGGGCCTTCCTCTTCCTCCGCGTGTTCTTCTTCCCCTTCATGTTCCTCGCCTTCTTCCTCATGGTGGTGTTCCTCAAACTCCTTCCGGTCATTGAAGATGTATCCAAAAGTGGCCTCCAAACTGGATTTTTTAAAGAAAAAATTGGTTTTAGAGCTTAGGATATGAGTAGCAATCTCTTGATTGGGCAATAAAGGCTCCCTTTGATTGTCCTGAATCCCAATTTCTTCAGGAATTCCCAAATTAGAAAAGTTATAATTGTATCGAAGCTCGGTCTTAAACCTGCTGGCTTGGTACGCCATTCCTGTTTTTAAATCAGCTTCATTGAATCGGGAATTGGTGACCCCTGTACCATCCCCGGTTTCATAGTCAGCATTGGAAGCATAAGCGCCCCGGGCCAAAAACTTGAACTTTTCCCCAGACGTTTTTACCCCTGCATTGGCACCATATCCCAACGTATTGGTAAAATAATTCAGGTTTACATCTCCAGAAGTTTCACCGGGCAATGCAAAACCCTCAGGGTTTAAATAGAGGACCCCACCCAAAGCATCGGAACCATATAATAGCGAAGCAGGGCCTTTAATGACCTCCACGCTGGCGATACCGGCATCATTGACACCTAAACCATGTTCGCCACCAAATTGTTGATTTTCCAAACGGACTCCCTGGGTGTAGACCAGAACCCGGTTAAAACTGAGTCCACGAATTACTGGTTTGCCAATACCCACCCCAGTGGACACAGAGGATACACCGGCAATATTGGAAATACCATCGGCCAAGGTCATGGCACCATTGCTTTTTAGTTCTGCAATGGATTTTTGTTCCACCTTCATTACATTCTCTCGTTGTAATTTATGGAATGGAGTAGAGAGGACCACCTCATCAATTTCGATGGCAGAAGGAACCATGGCGTAGCTGAAGGCATTATTTCCAGAATTAATGACCAATGAAGTGGAATAGGTTTCATACCCTAAATAGGAAACGACCAATTTGTAGGTGCCCTCCGGAAGGTCTTTTAAGGTATAATCCCCATTGGCATCTGTGACAGTTCCTTTTTCCAATTGGGGGATATAGACTGAGACCTGCTCAAGGGATTGACCATTTTCTGAATCAGTTATTGTTCCGCTTACGGTATTTTGTGCTTGTATAAATAGGGGAATCAATGCCAAAAGCATTGAAATATAAAATTGTTTCATTTGATAAATAATAAGTTATTAGAATGTTCTAACCTGGTATCAATTATGAAACTTGTGGGGGCCCTCTCAGGGCTTGATATTCCTTTTTATGGGATTTAAAATGGTAGACAAAAAAGGTCTGTGGCTGCCCAAACTCTGGAGCTTCCACAAGGGTGTAGATAAATGAAGATGTAAAGAAAACCTTTGATGCCAAAGCGAAATCATGGAAATCACAGTGAAAATCGGCATCATGGATGTGCTGGTCACCATGTGAAACGCATTTCTTTTCTTGGGCGTGCCCATGTATGGCGTGGGCGAGTTTTATCGCAGAGGGGGTCAGTATCCCTATCGTGAGTACGAGGGATACATAAATGGCAATGCGTTTGTTGAGAAACGAGGTCATCCGATTCAAAGATAGGTCAGCTCTTCTGATTTCTTGTGTTAAGAAAACCCTAAACTATGGGATAAGAAAGCCCAGCCCCATGCGTTTGAGCATCTTTTTTTCAAAATCCCAAAAGAATTGGAACTGTCCGAACAGCCATCCAATCAGAATTAGGATAACTTGGTAAATTGGAAAAATCAGGAGAATACGAGCGGTCCAATACAGAAAACCATTGACATTATTTCTTCCCAAACCAATCCATTCGGTAAAAGGCCCGGCAAGTTTCCCCGCCAAACTTCCTGTAATGGCAAAAACAATGAAAATGGCTATCATTTCCCATTTATAGGTGACCTTCCATCTATTCTCCAATTTTTGAAAGCACCATATAAAAAAGCGAATAAGCAAAAAATAGAGGACGATACCGACCATTGAAATAAGAATCCATTCCCAAATGGTGTTGTTGAGTCCAAATAGATGCAATACTCTTCGGGCAATGATATATGAGGTAATCATAACCAACACAACACCAAGAGTTGGATACAGCAATTGCCAGTTCTTGGAAATTTCCCAGCGTTTTTTAATGTTCTCCATCGGCTTAAATGTTCCGATGCAAAATTAAGCTATTAAATCCTAGGGATAAAAGGACCCAAGCGTTGATTATATTTTCGCTGAAAATAAATGAAATAATTGTAGAGTTTATAATTCACTTCATATCCATAATCTATATTTTGATCATAGTTGATCTGCATTTCATATAGATTGGGATTATAGCGGAGAGGTTGCATCACACGTTGGTTCCAATTGATGACCATAATGGCATTCCTGTTTTCCAAAAAACTTTGGGAATAATACCCTTCCGGTCTGGCAATACTGTTCAGCCAGGTGTAAAATCCAGGTTCAATGATGATGATCTCATATTCAGTCTCATCATCCTTGATCTCCACTTCATGCTCTTCCTTTGAACTAAAAACAGCCTTTTCCTCATTTGAAATGTCCAAGGCTTCCTTTTGAGCGGTACAGGAGAGCAACAAAGCAAAAATCAACAGTAATGGTAAAATTCTCTTTTTCATAAACTTAAGATACAAAAAAAGCCATTTGTAAATTCAAATGGCCTTGTTAAATAACGTTAAGACAGTTTCTATTTTCCAAAAAGTCCGCCGAGCATACCGCCCAGACCACTTTTTTTCTTACTTCCCCCATTTAATACCATTCCGGCCAGGTCGTCGATTACGCTGCCGTCCCCATCAGAATCCAAAAAGGTTTCAATCAAGGATTGTTGTTTGTTAGCTGTTCTTCCTCCGCCCATAAGTCCACCCAACAAACCATTGAGGCCTTCCGGGCTGCTTACATTTTGCTGACGGGTCTGTTTCCCCAGGTACCCCAAAATAATAGGAGCTGCAATTTTAAGAATCTGTGAAATGGTACCCGCATCTATCCCTGATTTGCTGCTGAGTGCATTTTCCACTTGGGGCTGTTTGGAACCAAAAACATGGCCCAATATCCCTGCACCGTCATCCATTACGGACTGGTCTACACCACCACCAAAAAGGCCTCCAAGGTCGTTCAAAATACTACCATCGTGTTTGGATGATAGTGCGTTCATCAATCCTTGTGCCCCTCCGGGAGTTGAGGCATTTTTCTTCATGGCCCCCATTAAAAGGGGCATGGCCATACCCAAAACTTCGGCTGTTTTGTTTTCGGGCTCCCCAGTTTGATTGGATACGCCACTGACCAATTGCCTGCCCATGGGGCTATTGAGTAAATCCATTAATCCAGACATTTTCTTTTGTGTTAAGGTTAGAAGGACAATGTACAAAAAAGTAGTCCGTAATGTGCTATTTGGAGATGAAAAGGCAGCTATTTTAGCAGTTTAATAACCTGCGTGGCCAATTCCAAACCAATACGTTCCTGGGCTTCCACTGTTGAAGCGCCAATATGGGGTGAAAGCGATATTTTGGGATGCATCAGTATTTTAATTTCTGGTTGCGGCTCTGATTCATAGACGTCCAAGCCTGCAAAGGAAATTTTGTTGTTTTCCAAGGCATCCACCAAGGCCACTTCGTCCAAAATCCCTCCGCGAGAGGTGTTGATGATTCCAGCCCCTTGTTTCATCAATGCCAATTCCTTCTTGCCAATTACATAACCATTTTGGGCAGGGACATGCAAACTCACAAAGTCAGAATCTTCAAGTACGGTTTTTAAATCACTGTTCTCCAGATTAAATTCTACCGATTGTCCATCAAAAAATGAAACCTTCACTGTTTCTTTTTGCGTATGGTGATCCGTGAACAGCACTTTCATACCCAAGGCCAAAGCTATTTTTGTGGTGGCTTTTCCAATAGTGCCAAAGCCTATGATGCCCAAAGTTTTTCCTCGTAGTTCGGTTCCATTGGCATAGCTCTTTTTTAACTGTTTGAACTTACTGTCGCCTTCCAAGGGCATATCCCGGTTGGCATTGTGCAAAAAGCGAACAGCTGTCAGCAAATGGGCAAAAACCAGTTCCGCTACGGATTCCGCGGATGCTTCAGGGGTGTTGATCACATGGATCCCCTTGGATTTGGCGTAATCCACATCAATATTGTCCATACCAATCCCACCACGACCTATCAACTTTAGTTGAGGACAGGCATCAATCAAGGGTTTATGGACTTCCGTGGCGCTTCTTACCAACAGTGCATCAATGTTATTTTTGTTGATGAAATTGGCCAACTGTTCTTGGGCCACCCGAGTGGTGATCACCTCAATGCCAGCCTTTTCCAATGCATCGATGCCGGATTGTGCAATTTCATCATTTGCTAAAACCTTCCCCATTAATTATCCTTTTTTCTCCAATTCGCTCATAATATCCACCAAAACCCCAACACTTTCCATGGGCAATGCGTTGTACATGGATGCACGATATCCTCCAACGGATCGGTGGCCATTGATGCCACTGATGCCGGCTTCCTTGCACATTTCATCAAAGGTATCTTTGAGGGCATCATCGGTTATGTTGAAGGTGGCGTTCATGATGGAACGGTCTTCCTTGGCCGCAAAACCGGAGAACACCGGATTCAATTCAATCTCAGAATAGATAAGGTTTGCCTTCCGTTCGTTGATTTCCTCAATGGCCGAAATTCCGCCAAGGTCTTTCAACCATTGTAGGGTGAGCATGGAAACATACACCGCAAAAACCGGAGGGGTATTGAACATACTCTCCTTGCTCACATGAACGGAATAATCCAACATGGATGGGATCTTTCGGGAAACCTTGCCCAAAATATCCTCCTTGACCACGACCAATGTGGTTCCGGCTGGTCCCATATTCTTTTGGGCTCCGGCATAGATCAGGTCAAATTGGGAAAAATCGAGCTGTCTTGAGAAAATATCCGAGCTCATATCGCACACCAAAGGCACATTGGTCTTAGGGAATTCCTTGATCTGCGTTCCAAATATGGTGTTGTTGGAGGTAAGGTGCAGGTAATCCAAATCCGAAGGTATTTTATAACCCTTTGGGATATGGTTAAAGTTTTGCTCCTGGGACGAAGCCACTTCCACGATCTCACCGAACAAACGGGCCTCTTTGATTGCTTTTTGGCTCCATGTTCCAGTGTTCACATATCCTGCTTTTTTCTCCAAAAGATTGTAAGCGGCCATCAAAAACTGCATACTGGCACCTCCCTGCAGAAAGAGGGCCTGATATCCTTTTCCTTCCAATCCCAGAAGTTCCAGGGCAAGGGAACGGGCTTTCTCCATAATGGCCACAAATTCCTTGCTTCGGTGTGAGATTTCTATGAGAGATAGACCTATACCATCCAGTTCCAAAACGGCTTCGGAGGCTTTTTGCATGACCTCTTTGGGTAAAATACAGGGTCCTGCGCTAAAATTGTGCTTTTTCATTTGTTGGGTTTGAGCCGATAAAGGTCTTAAAAAAACTTGGATCTAAAAACCATTCAAACCAATAGGTTGTCACTATAGTTGGAGTAGAAATTCCATAGTGTCCACACCATCAGCATAATCATGCAATTTGGGCATTTGGGTCCCTCCAAAAGGAACATCTCCAAGACTTCCCCGGTTTGAAACCACACACTGGATTTGCTCCTCATTATCCGTAAGATGGTTCCTTAATTTTTCTTCGGATTCATAATGGGAATAAAAAAGAGTGGCGATGGGCGAGGCAAAGCTTTCATCTTCCTTCAAAATCAAAAAACCGTTGTCCTTAATTTTAAAATTGCTCATTAAATACACCGCCTTGTTATAATCGTAATTATTGGCGTATTTATGTTGATGGATAATGGCCCCATGCTCAAAAATCGCATTGAAAAACAGATTGAAATCATAATTGGTGGGCACAAATATTTTGGAAACATTCCGACAACCCAATCCAAAATATCTGAAAATATCATCACCAAGGGCCTTAAGTTCCTCTTGGGATTCATTTCCGGTAAGAACCGCTACGGAGTTTCTATTTTTTCGGATAATGTTGGGTTTCTTCCCAAAATAATATTCAAAATAGCGACTGGTATTGTTGCTTCCTGTTGCAATTACGGCGTCAAAACCTTCAAGTCGGCCTTCCGTAAATGTTATCCTTTCGGAAAGCAAGGGTTCTTGTTCCATTAAATATTCCGCAAGAAAGGGCAACAATACCTTGTCATTGGAAGAAAGTTTGGCCAATACCTTGTTCCCAGACAACAAAACGCACAAAAAATCATGGAAGCCCACCATGGGAATGTTTCCGGCCATTACTATCCCGATTTTTTTGTGGGATTGTCCATTTTCAAGATTGTACTCGGATAGCCATTGTTTTAGGTTGTCCTCAGTCAATAAATCCGACCACTGCTTGAGTGCAAACAAGATGTTTTCCCTAGTAAACCAACCATTTTGGTGTTTTGCTTTGGTGATGGCAGTCTCAAAATCGGAATGCTTTCCAGAGGGTTCAGAATAAGAATATTCACAAAAATCCGTTAGATATTTTCCAAGTTTAACAAAAGCTTCCAATATTGGGAGATGTACGGTCATTATATTTGTATACTAATTTGGTAGGGTTTATTTTTGCCAAAAGTAAGCATGCTGATATAATTCGGCACAATAGAAAAAGAAAATTATGGCGATTATCATAACTGACGAATGTATAAACTGTGGTGCGTGTGAGCCAGAATGCCCCAACACTGCAATTTATGAAGGAGCGGACGAATGGAGATATAGTGATGGTACTTCCTTGACGGGCGATGTAGTGTTGCCCAGCGGGAAGGCTGTAAATGCAGATGAGGCCCAAGAGCCCATTAGCGATGAAATCTATTATATTTCTCCAGATAAATGTACGGAATGCATGGGATTCCATGAAGAACCCCAATGTGCTGCGGTTTGCCCCGTGGATTGTTGCGTCCCGGACGAAGATCACGTGGAGAGCGAAGAAGTCCTTTTGGGCAAACAGAAGTTTATGCACCCAGACGGATAAGGAATAAAAAATTCGATATTTTAGCCCCGGACTTGGTTCGGGGTTTTTTATGAAAAAACAAAAAGCATACAACGGATTTTGGAAACAGCTGGGCTGTATTCTCTCCCTTTTGGCCATTTTGGGCATTGCGGCCGTTTTTATTATTGGGTTCTATCTTTTGATTCAAGGGTATTAGGTTCCCAAAACAAAACTTCAACTTATATTTGCAGCCTTAAATCAGATGTCCATCATCTGAAATCTAAAATCTCATATCTAAAAAGCCAATGAAAGCCGGTATTGTAGGATTGCCCAATGTAGGAAAATCGACCCTGTTCAACTGTCTGTCCAACGCCAAGGCGCAGAGTGCCAACTTCCCATTTTGCACCATTGAACCCAATATTGGGGTGGTGAACGTACCGGATGCCCGTTTGGAAAAACTGGAGGAGCTGGTGAATCCAGAGCGCGTGGTTCCCGCTACGGTTGAAATTGTTGATATTGCCGGCTTGGTAAAAGGAGCCAGCAAAGGGGAGGGGCTTGGCAACCAGTTTTTGGGCAACATTCGGGAAACCGATGCCATTCTTCATGTGTTGCGTTGTTTTGACAATGACAATATTGTGCATGTGGATGGCTCTGTAGATCCTATTCGGGATAAGGAGACCATCGATATGGAACTTCAGCTAAAAGATTTGGAAAGCGTTGAAAAGAAACTCGACAAAGTAAAACGTGCCGCCAAAACCGGAAATAAAGAAGCTCAAAAGGAAGAAGCCGTGCTTACTACTTTAAAAGAAGGCTTGGAGTCGGGAACATCAGTACGCGCTATACAATTCAGTGATGATGATAGGGCAGAGTACGTTAAGCCCATGCAACTAATCACCGACAAACCCGTAATGTATGTCTGTAATGTGGATGAAGAAGCGGCAGCTACGGGCAACGCGTATGTGGAAGAAGTAAGAAAGGCCGTGGCCAATGAAAATGCGGAGGTCATCTTTTTGGCGGTGGGCACCGAAGCCGATATCACCGAATTGGAAACGTATGAAGAGCGTCAGCTGTTTTTGGAGGATTTGGGACTGTCAGAACCCGGATCCGCCAAATTGATTCGTGGTGCTTACAAATTGCTGGATTTGGAAACCTATTTTACCGCGGGGGTTAAAGAAGTGCGCGCTTGGACCATTCCTGTTGGGGCCACTGCTCCGCAAGCGGCTGGGGTCATCCACACCGATTTTGAAAAAGGATTTATCCGTGCCGAGGTCATTTCGTATGATGACTACGTAAAATATGGTAGCGAGGCCAAAGTAAAGGAAGCTGGCCGAATGCGGGTAGAAGGCAAGGAATACATCGTTAAAGATGGTGATGTCATGCATTTTAGGTTTAATGTCTAATGCTTGGGCATTGTAATCCCATCGCTTCCCGAATTTTTTTGATTACACCTTGAAGTAGTTTTGTCCCATGTCAACAAAAGGCTTGGGAATTCTGTATGGGATATTGGGGGTAGTGCTGTTCTCCTCAAAAGCGGTCATGGTAAAACTGGCCTATCAATATCAGGTGGACACTTTGGACCTGCTCATGTTCCGGATGTTTTTCTCCCTTCCCTTTTATACCCTCATCCTGTTTATCATCCGAAAAAAGAGGTCTACTTTGGGAATAAAAACCAAAGATTACCTGTGGTTGCTCGCTTTTGGTTTTGTGGGCTACTATTTGGCCAGTTATTTTGACTTTTTGGGCCTTAATTACATCAAAGCTGGGTTGGAACGCATCATTTTGTTCGTCTATCCCACCATTGTGGTCTTTTTGTCGTGGCTGTTTTTCAGGGAAAAAATCACAAAAGTGCAAACCATAGCCATTGTCATTACCTATATCGGCGTAGTGATTACTTTTTGGAACGAATTGGAACTGTCAGGAAATAAAGTGCTGTTGGGCGGTGTTTTAATTTTATTGAGTGCCATTACCTATGCGTCCTATTTGGTGGGAAGCGGTTGGTTGATCCCAAAGTTTGGCGTGCTTCGGTTTACCTGCTACGCCATGATTGTATCCACCTTTTGTATTCTCATACATTACACGCTATCCGGAGATTGGGACTTGTTCAATTATCCGTTGCCCGTTTATGGGTATGGTTTGGCCATGGCCATTTTCGCCACCTTGATTCCCTCTTTTTTGGTTTCGGCTTCCATTAAGCGGTTGGGCGCTTCCAATTTTTCAATTTTGGGCAGTTTAGGGCCCGTGTCCACCATTTTATTGGCCTATGTTTTTTTGGCAGAAAAACTTACCTATTGGCAACTTTTGGGTATGTTGATTGTGATTTTCGGGGTCACTTATCTTTCACTCAACCGGAAAAGAAAGGCACTGAGATGATTTATATTAACAATCAAGGTGTTTTCTTTGTTGATTACTTTCTGCCCAGCATACTTTTATTTTTGCTCCGAAATTTTATATTGCATGGATTAACCCTTAACTAATGTCGCAAACCCAGTATACCGAGGATAACATTCGTTCCCTGGATTGGAAGGAGCATATTCGTATGCGCCCAGGAATGTACATTGGAAAATTGGGCGATGGTTCCTCCGCAGACGATGGTATTTACATTCTTCTGAAGGAAGTCATTGACAACTGTATTGATGAGTTTGTCATGGGTGCCGGGAAGACCATTGAGATCAATATAAAGGACGACACGGTCCAAGTTCGTGATTTTGGTCGGGGCATACCCTTGGGAAAAGTGGTGGATGTGGTCTCCAAAATGAACACCGGGGGTAAGTACGATACCCGCGCCTTCAAGAAATCCGTAGGATTGAACGGGGTGGGAACCAAGGCCGTTAATGCCTTGTCCTCTTATTTTCGGGTCGAATCCAATCGGGATGGGCAATCCAAATCCGCAGAATTTGAGACCGGAAACTTGGTCAATGAAGAACTGTTGGAAGAGTCCTCCAGACGACGGGGCACCAAGGTCAGCTTCGTACCGGACGAGTCCATTTTCAAAAAATATAAATATAGAAGTGAGTATGTGGAACGCATGCTCAAAAATTACGTCTACCTCAATCCGGGACTTACCATTGTCTTTAATGGGGAGAAATTCCATTCAGAAAATGGATTGAAGGATTTGTTGGAAGACAACAACAATGAGGAGGATTTTCTATATCCCATCATCCATTTAAAAGGAGATGATATTGAGGTGGCCATGACCCACAGCAAAACCCAATACAGCGAAGAGTACCATTCGTTCGTGAACGGACAGCATACCACCCAGGGAGGTACACATCAATCCGCCTTCCGGGAAGCCATTGTAAAGACCATCCGTGACTTCTACGGAAAAAACTATGATGCTTCAGATGTAAGAAAGTCAATCATTTCCGCCATCTCAATTAAAGTAATGGAGCCCGTCTTTGAGAGCCAGACCAAAACCAAATTGGGTTCTACGGACATGGGAGGAAAGTTGCCCACGGTGCGCACCTATATCAATGATTTTGTGGGCACCCAATTGGACAATTATCTGCACAAAAATCCAACAACGGCAGATGCACTTCAACGGAAGATTGCCCAAGCTGAAAAAGAACGAAAAGAACTTTCAGGTATCCGAAAACTGGCCAGGGAACGGGCCAAAAAAGCCAGCCTTCACAATAAAAAATTACGGGATTGCCGTGTCCATTTACAGGACATGAAGAATGACCGTAGGTTAGAGACCACCCTTTTCATCACTGAAGGGGATTCGGCATCCGGATCCATTACCAAATCCCGGGATGTAAACACACAGGCCGTCTTCAGTTTACGGGGCAAGCCATTGAATTCCTACGGAATGTCCAAAAAAATCGTGTATGAGAACGAGGAGTTCAATTTGCTTCAAGCGGCGTTGAACATAGAGGAATCCATGGAAGATCTACGGTACAATAACATTGTGATCGCCACCGATGCCGATGTGGATGGAATGCACATCCGGTTGCTGTTGATCACTTTCTTTCTTCAGTTTTTCCCTGAATTGATCAAGGAAAATCATTTGTATATCCTTCAAACCCCACTTTTTAGGGTGCGCAATAAAAAGGAGACCATTTATTGCTATAGTGATGAAGAAAAGAGAAATGCCATTGAAAAATTGACCGGAAAGCCAGAGATTACCCGATTTAAAGGGTTGGGTGAAATTTCTCCGGATGAGTTCAAACATTTTATCGGGGACGATATCCGATTGGAGCCCGTGATGCTGGACAAGGCCATGAGCATAGATAGTCTGTTGCAGTTCTATATGGGGAAAAATACCCCAGACCGACAAGAATTTATCATAAATAACCTTAAAGTTGAACTTGATCTAGTTGAGGAAAACCAACTATAAACCTATTAAATGCACGCCCTTCTAAATGGAAGAGAACGAAGAACTGAATGATGAAGGTTTGGAAAACCAAGACAACTCCCAAGATAGCTTGGTAAAGGTTACGGGGATGTACAAGGATTGGTTTTTGGACTACGCTTCGTATGTGATTTTGGAGCGGGCCGTTCCCGCTATTGAAGATGGATTCAAACCCGTGCAGCGCAGGATCATGCATGCGCTCAAGGAATTGGATGATGGCAGGTACAACAAAGTGGCCAACGTGGTGGGGCATACCATGCAGTACCATCCCCACGGTGACGCCAGTATTGCCGATGCCATGGTCCAGATTGGGCAAAAGGAGCTACTCATTGATACGCAGGGAAACTGGGGAAATATTTTAACCGGTGATGGTGCCGCAGCACCCCGATATATTGAGGCCCGACTTTCCAAATTTGCTTTGGAAGTGGTCTTCAGCCCCAAGATCACCGAATGGCAGTTATCCTACGATGGAAGAAAAAAGGAGCCCGTAAATTTACCGGTAAAGTTTCCATTACTGTTGGCCCAAGGGGCAGAGGGAATTGCGGTAGGATTGTCCACTAAAATACTCCCACACAATTTCATTGAATTGATAGATGCTTCCATCAAGCATTTGAAAGGGCAGCGTTTTAAGCTTTATCCCGATTTCCCCACTGCTGGAATCATTGATGTCACCAATTATAATGATGGGATGCGGGGCGGAAAGGTACGGGTTAGGGCCAAAATTTCAACTTTGGACAAAAATACATTGGTAATCAATGAGATACCCTACGGCACCAACACCTCTTCTTTAATCGATTCCATTCTTAAGGCCAACGATAAAGGCAAAATCAAAATCAAAAAAATAGAGGACAATACAGCAGCGGAAGTGGAGATTCTGGTGCATTTGCCCAGTGGTATCTCACCAGATAAAACCATTGATGCTCTCTATGCTTTTACGGCCTGCGAATCGTCCATTTCACCATTGGGCTGTATTATTGAGGACAACAAGCCCTTGTTCATTGGCATCAAGGAAATGTTGGAGCGTTCCACGGACAATACGGTGGAATTGCTGAAGGCCGAATTGGAGATTCAATTAAGTGAACTGGAGGAGCAATGGCATTTTGCCTCGCTGGAGCGCATCTTTATTGAGAACAGAATCTACCGTGATATTGAGGAAGAGGAAACCTGGGAGGGTGTCATCGCCGCCATCGACAAGGGGTTAAAGCCCCACACCAAAAATCTAAAAAGGGCCGTAACCGAAGAAGACATTGTCCGCCTGACGGAAATACGCATCAAGCGGATTTCAAAATTCGATTTAGAAAAGGCGCAGCAACTCATTGAAAGTCTGGATGAACGAATTGCCCAGACCAAGCACCATTTGGCCCATTTGGTAGAGTTTGCCATTGATTATTTCAAGGAACTCAAGAAGAAATATGGTGCAGGTCGGGAACGGAAATCCGAGATACGGATTTTTGATGATATTGAGGCCACCAAGGTGGTCATCAGAAACACAAAGCTCTATGTGAACCGGGATGAGGGCTTTATTGGAACCTCACTCAAAAGAGATGAGTACGTTACCGATTGCAGCGATATTGACGACATTATTGTGTTCACCCAAAAAGGGGAGATGATGGTGACCAAGGTGGATTCCAAGGTTTTTATTGGTAAGGGCATTATCCACGTAGCAGTGTTCAAGAAAAAGGACAAGCGTACCGTTTACAATATGATTTACAAGGATGGCAAGGGAGGCCCCAGCTACATCAAACGATTTAATGTGACCAGCATTACACGGGACAAAATCTATCCTTTGGCAGGGGACAAGGCTTCCGCAGAAGTACTCTATTTTTCGGCCAACCCCAACGGTGAGGCCGAAGTGGTGACGGTAATGTTGCGCCAGTCCGGAAGCATCAAAAAATTAAAATGGGACCTGGATTTTGCCGATGTCTTGATCAAGGGCAGGGCATCCAAAGGGAACTTGGTCACAAAATATGCGGTTAAGCGCATTGAACTCAAGGAAAAAGGTGTTTCCACATTAAAACCCAGAAAAATTTGGTTTGATGATGTGGTGAACAGACTCAATGTAGATGGAAGGGGGGAATTGTTGGGAGAGTTCAAAGGAGATGACCTTCTCTTGGTGATCGACCAAAAAGGGATTGTTAAGACCATCGCGCCGGATTTATTGACCCGTTTCAATGAGGATATGATCGTACTGGAAAAATGGAACCCGAAGAAACCCATTTCCGTGGTGCATTATGAAGGAGAGAAAGAACGCTATTACCTAAAACGCTTTTTGGTGGAAACCCCCAATAAAGAGGAATTGGTGATTTCGGAACACCCAAAGTCATTTTTAGAACTGGTGTCAACAGATTGGCGCCCCGTAATAGAAATTGAATTTATAAAGCCACGTGGTAAGGAAGCCAAGCCCAATCAAGAAGTGGACGTTGAAGATTTTATCAGCGTGAAGGGCATCAAGGCTATTGGAAATCAACTGACTACGGACAAAGTGAAAAATATTAATAGATTGGAGTCCTTGCCCTTTGAGGAACCCGAAGAACAATCAGCAGAAGAAATGGAAGTGATAGATGAGGAGAGCATAGATGTTCCCAATACTGATATAGAATCAAAAGATGAAGGTTCTGACCAAACCTCTTTGTTTTAATGCTTTTTCTGCCTATTTTGTCACAATCGAGTTAGACACACACCAAAACCACATAGCTTAATACATTTTTATGGATTTTACCAACCCGTTGGTATACGGCGTACCAGTTTTCATTGCCTTTATATTATTTGAACTTACATACAGCAAGGCACATGGAGATGACCATCTCTATGAATGGAAGGATTTGGCCGCAAGCGGTTTTATGGGAATTGGGTCCGCCATTTTGGGCCCATTGTTCAAGGTGGCCTTCGCCATTGTCTTTTTTGAAACCTTGTATGAGCTATGTAATCCCATGGTGAACGGTGTCAGGCAAAACTTTTTGGGGTACCAATCCTTCGGATACGCTTGGTACATTTGGTTGCTTTGCCAGTTGGCGGATGATTTTACCTACTATTGGTTCCATAGGGCCAACCATGAAATCCGAATTCTTTGGGCCGCCCATATTGTGCACCATTCATCAGACAATTTTAATCTAGGGACCGCTATCCGTAACGGATGGTTCACCATTTTATACAAGCCTTTCTTTTACGCCTGGATGGTGGTCATAGGCTTTCCTCCAGAAATGGTTGTGGTCTGTTTGGGGATTGAAGCCTTGTGGCAATTCCAGTTGCATTCCCAATACGTTCCCAAATTGGGCTTCTTGGAAAAGATTTTCAATACGCACACCATGCACCAAGTGCACCACGCCCAAAATGTGGAGTATTTGGACAAGAACCACGGTGGGTTCCTCAATATTTTTGATAAAATGTTCGGGACATGGAAAGAATTGGATGATGATATTGATGTAAAATACGGTGTGATACACGCTCCAAATTCCTATAACCCCATGGTTATCCTTACGCACGAGTTCAAGGACATTTGGAACGATGTAAAAAAAGTGGATAAACTATCCCATAAGCTGATGTACATTTTTGGCCCTCCAGGATGGAGCCATGACGGAAGCACCATGACGGTGAGACAGCAACAAAAGCTCTTTAAAGAATATAAGGACTCACACCCTGAACTGATTTACCAAAGACCCAATTGACGTAGGTCAGTGCACCCACAAAACTTCTTCTTGCCCTTTCTGTTGATTCTTTTCCATTCTAAGGTCAAATTCCACCAGGAATGAGAAAGTGACTTTTCACTTCCCGCCCGTCATAAGACTCATAATGCCATTAGGCATTGGGACTTGTGAAGATTTAAAACAGGGTCAGTCTATTTTGTGTGCAGTTCCTTTAAATTTTCGTTTGTCGCCAATGGCGCTGTATTCAAAAGTATACGAAGAATCTGTTGTGGTCAATATTTTTATGTGGATGGATTTCTCTTCCGACTTATTTTTGGGGTTTTTGTTCTTCAACACGTATTCACAGTCATTGATCCAGCGTACAGAGGACGTGTCGCGTTTTCCTTCAAAATAATCAACTTCGGTGTCCAAAGTTCTATGAAACGTAGTTTTCTTTTCCTCACCGTCCACAATGGTGGTAAATGAAAATTCGCCAGTCTTAAAATCAGTACAGTTACGTTTTGGAGGTTGTTTACATGAAACAAGCAGACCCAAAATAGCGCCTAAAAGAATTTGTTTTGCCATAACAGCAAAGTAACGGAAAGAAGCCTAACGGGTCAATCATTTTTTGAACTGAATGTGGTAAATGTTCCATCGGAATAAAAAAAGACAATTTTTACGGGCTCATGATCCTTAATTTGATGTCTTGATCTTGGAGTTTTGGATTGTTCTTCCCGCACATCTGGTTTGTCCGGGATATCAGTAAAAGCAAGGGTGGGGGCATTTTTTGTTTCTGCCGATTGAATTTCTTCGGATTCTTCTGCAGGAAACGTGCCTTTTCCTTGAAGCAGCCAATACAAATCAACCTCTGGATAGGAGTCAACCAATTTCAGCACAAAGTCCAAACTGGGTTTATTTCTACCATTGAGCAAATGGGAAATACTTGATCGTTGTACGCCAATGGTATCAGCAAAGGCCGAAACGCTAAGACCGTAATGATCTATAACGGTTTTAATCCGTATTGCAATTCCTTTGTTCACAAATGTAAATTAATGTGATTTAAAGTTAATCATTAGTATCAGCATCAGCAAAAAATATATTCCAAATCACCAATAGATGTAAACAAATACTATAAATAAGAGTTAGTATAATACTGTTTATGTGCGATATAGGTTTTAAGCATATTATTATCAACACAAATGTCACGAGTCCCGTTAGTGCCCAGATCCTTCTGTATACAAATGTGACATATGTTTTATTTTTAGGTGATACATTTGTAACCAAATCAAAGTTTACATTTGTGGTCGTAAATTGAATCACTATAAATGATAGACCATTCCCTATATAAGGAAGCTTCCATCCAGAACAGATACATTACCAATGCCATGTTGCAAAAATGTTTTGCTGCACTCCCTTCTACATCCATAAAGGAAATAGGACAATCTGTACATAAGACCCCAATCCGATCTTTTGAGTTGGGCACAGGTGGTAAACGTATTTTAATGTGGTCCCAAATGCATGGGAATGAATCCACCACCACAAAGGCAGTTTGGGATATGGTAAATTTTCTGCGTTCCGATGATGTATTGGTTCAAACCATTTTGGACAATTGTACCATCATGGTAGTTCCCATACTTAATCCTGATGGAGCAGAGGCCTACACCCGGGTGAACGCCAATCAAGTTGATTTGAACAGGGATGCCAAACAGCTGACCCAACCCGAAAGCATTGCACTGCGGAAACTGTTTGACGATTTTAAACCGGATTATTGCTTCAACCTCCATGGCCAGCGTACCCTTTTCAGTGCAGGTCGGGTGGAAAAGCCTGCAACGGTGTCCTTTTTGTCGCCTTCCAGCAATGCTGAGCGGGAAATAACACCCACCCGGGCTATAGCCATGAAACTCATAGTTGCCATGGATGCCATGCTTCAAAAGTTGATTCCAGGTCAAGTTGGCCGATACGATGATGGCTTTAATGACAATTGCGTGGGCGATACCTTTCAAAAGCTGGGGGTTCCCACCGTGCTCTTTGAAGCAGGCCATTATCCAAAGGATTATGAAAGGGAACGGACACGGGAATACATTTTTCTGGCCCTAATAGAAGCCTTGAGAACGATAGCCAATGATGCCCTTGGAAAGTATAGCACCGGCGATTACTTCAACATTCCTGCAAATGCGAAGCTGTTCTATGATGTTTTGGTCAAAAGTCCAGAGATCATAAACCCCAACCTCACTGCGGGAAATGCAATAGGAATCCGGTTCAAGGAAGTATTGGGCAATAATGCCATTCGGTTAAAACCCGAAATTATCGATATTGGAAATCTTGAAGGCTTTTTTGGGCATCAGACCTTTGAATGTGCTGATTCCAAGGATTTTGACCTTATTTCTTCCCAGACAGAAATACTGGATTTGGTCCTTCATGCTGAAGATTAACTAACTATTTTCATTTAGTCCTTGCGTTTTATTTAAAAAAGGGGCATTTTTATTACGTAAATTTCTTTAATTAACTAATTTTGCTGAAAATTTCAATGTAATGAACAAAGTAAAACTAGACGAAATCGACCACCAGATATTGGATATGTTGATTGATAATACCCGCACACCTTTCACCGACATAGCCAAGAAATTGTTGATTTCCGCTGGTACGGTCCATGTTAGGGTAAAGAAAATGGAAGAATCCGGAATCATTAAAGGTTCCTCCCTCACATTGGATTATGTGAAATTGGGCTATTCTTTCATCGCTTATGTGGGCATTTTCTTGGAAAAAACGCACCAGACCAAATTTGTGTTGGAGCGTCTAAATCAGATTCCATATGTGACGGTGGCCCATATCACCACGGGAAAATTCAATATTTTCTGTAAGATTCGCGCCAGGGATACCACTCATGCCAAAAACATCATTTTTAAGATAGATGATATTGATGGCATCAGCAGGACCGAGACCATGATTTCATTGGAAGAAAGCATCAACGATAAAAAGCGGTTGATGCACACCATTTTCAACGAGCTTTAATCCTATTTCCATAGAATATGTTGCGTTCAGAGCTACCAACTTCTGAATACAATCCCTTTTACCACACCTACATCTTGGCTTTGGGCGATGTTGGCCTGATTCAAGAATTGAATAGGGGAAGGGATGAATTTTTAGCACTTTTGGAAGAAATTCCTAAAAGTAAGTTGGGGTATGCCTATGCTGAGGGCAAATGGACCTTGGCCGAGCTGCTGTTGCATATTTTGGATGCGGAACGCGTTTTTCAGTACCGAGCTTTGTGCTTTGCACGGAATGACAAAACGGCCTTGCCCGGTTTTGATCAAGATGAATATGTTCCCCAATCCAATGCCGCTGCTAGAACCACGGATGATCTGATGCAGGAATACAAGGCCATCCGAGAGTCCACGCTGTGCCTGTTCAATTCTTTTGATGAAGATGTTTTAAAACGAATAGGGGTATCCAGTGGTTCCCGCATGAGTGTACGGGCACTGGGGTTCATCATATCTGGGCATCAAGCCCATCATGTGAAAATTATCAGGGAACGGTATTTGTAGTGTAATTTTCTAGTATAGGCTTTCGTTTTCAGGTTCTGCATCCGGGTCAGCTTCAAAATCTGAATCATTGTAGGCCTTTACATCGGCATCCAATACAGCTTCCTTTTCCAAATTTTTGTCGAGTTCCCTTTCGATGGTCTCCTCAAAATTGGCAATGAAATTGGAAAGGCTCTTACTGATCTTCACCAAATAGATGGTGTCCTCCGTTTTCACTTCAACAGCCTCAATAATTTCGCCATTTGGTTTTTTAAGGGTGATGATGTCGTCATCGCCATACCCATCCGGGTAGGAATCGATCAAAACAGCTGCAACACTGTGGTCCAGCTTTTTGTAGTCTATCAAAATACGTTTCATAATGAGATAGGTTTAAATTCCTGCCTGAAGCTAAAACTTTTTAAATAGGTACTATTCAAAGAGTTGTAAACGTAAAAAAATAGTATATGAAGCGCTTATTCCCTGTAGTATGCAAATGCTTTTTGGAAAAGTTCCTCTGGAACCTTTATATCCGAGGCGGCTTCCCCGATAGATTGCAGTAGCACAAAATTTATGTCCCCGTGGGTGTTTTTCTTGTCAAACTTTAGCAGCTTTAGGATAGAGTCCACATCATTGTCATCCAAATCCACTGATGGAAAATAGTGCAAAAAGGTTTCCTTGATTTCTTCCAACGACAATTTTGGCAAGCCCTTAAGCTCATGGGAGAGATATGCCTCCAGAATCATTCCAATAGCAATGGCCTCACCGTGGAGCAATGTTTTTTTCTCCGGGTTCTCCAAACAATACGATTCTATGGCATGGCCCAGGGTATGGCCAAAGTTTAAAATTTTTCGCAGTCCTTTTTCCGTGGGATCCTGCAGGACCACATTATTCTTTATGGCAATGGATTCTTGAATCTTCATCACATCTGTAAAGTCTCCCTTATCCTTGAGTTGTTTCCAGTAGTCGCTATCTGCAATAAGCCCATGCTTTAGCATTTCAGCATATCCACTTATCCGCTGTCTAGGTTCAAGCGTCTGTAAAAATTCAGTAAAAACCAATACCATTACAGGTTGATTGATTACACCGATTTGGTTCTTCAATACGCCCAAATCCACCCCGGTTTTTCCACCCACCGATGCATCTACCATGGAGAGGAGGGTAGTGGGAATATTGATGAAGTCTATACCGCGCTTAAACGTGGAGGCCACAAACCCACCCAAATCGGTAAGCACACCACCACCAAGATTGATCAAAAGGCTTTTTCGGTCACCGTCAACATTGGACAACCACTCCCAAACCTTCATGCAGGTGCCTATGTTTTTGTTTTCCTCTCCAGATTCAATCTCAAAAATTGAATCAATGGGATGTTCCAAGATTTCTTTCTTAAAAAAAGGAAGGCAGTGTTTTTTGGTGTTCCCATCCACCAAAACAAACACTTTGGAATAGCCACTTTTTGCAATATGCTGTTTTAGAGCAGCTTTGGCCAGCTCGCCAAAATGAACCTCGTAAGATTGTGATATTATAGACTCCATAATTCAAATTACACCGCTAAATAAAGATTATTTTTATAGATATGGTTATGGAATAGGTACTTATATTTGGATCTTTAACGGATTTCTAATAATGCGACCAAATTTTGAGAATACTGCAATAGCATTTGAGCTAAAAACCGACTCCCAGTTAGAGCGGGCTTATTTCCTGTTTAAACTGATAGCCAATGAACCCCTGGTGCGTATTGGAACTGCGGTGACCAATTTTGCCATTAAGGCCCATTTACCCGTGGAGGGATTGATCCGGGCAACGGTCTTTGACCATTTTTGTGGCGGGGTCAGTGAAGAGGATTGCCTTCCTGTAATTGATAATATGTATGGAAAGGGCGTGTTTTCCATTTTGGATTATTCTGCAGAGGGAAAGGAAGCGGACAATCAGTTTGATTTTGCCTTGGAAAAGACATTGGAAATCCTGGATTTTGTCAAGGAAAAAGATGCTATCCCTTTTGCCGTGTTCAAACCCAGTGGTTTCGGACGGTTCAAACTCTATGAAAAAGTCAGTGCCGGCAAAACGCTGACCGAAAGTGAGTCAGCAGAGTGGGGACGCATCATCAATCGGTATGAAAAAGTCTGCAAAAAGGCCCACGACCTTGAGGTGTCTTTGCTCATAGATGCCGAAGAAAGTTGGATGCAGGATGCTGCGGATGATCTGGTGTTGGATATGATGCGCAAATACAATACGGAAAAAACGGTTGTCTTCAACACCTTCCAAATGTATCGTTGGGATCGCATGGACTACTTGAAAAAGCTCCACAAAATTGCCAAGGAAGAAAACTTTACCATTGGGGCAAAAGTGGTGCGGGGCGCTTATATGGAAAAAGAAAATGAGCGAGCCCAAGAAAACGGATATACCAGCCCTATCTGTAGATCCAAACAAGAAACGGATGAGAATTTCAATTCGGCCTTAGCGTATATTATGGAGCACTTGGAACAGATTACCATTTTTGCGGGGACCCATAATGAGGAGAGTTCCTTTAAATTGATCGATCACATGAGAGAAAAAAACATAGATCCTTCGGATGGGAGCGTTTGGTTTGGCCAACTTTTTGGGATGAGCGACCATATCACTTACAACTTGGCCGCCCAAGGCTATAACGCTGTTAAATACGTGCCTTACGGTCCGGTCCGGGATGTAATGCCCTACCTGATCCGAAGGGCGGAGGAGAACACTTCGGTGGCCGGACAAACCTCAAGGGAACTGGCTTTGATACAGAAAGAAAGGAAGAGGAGGAAGTTGGATTCTTAATTTATACCCACGTTTTCCACTATTATCTTATCCGGGCAGTTCTTTACCCTTAGGATTTGGGCATCTTGTTCAACAATATAGGTCTTACACGGCTCAGACTTGGTATCGCTTTTTCCAAAATCAATATCGCCATCGGTCAAAAAGGATTTGATCAAGATGGTATCCCTGTATTTTTCGGGCAGTGCCTCCCCAAAAGTCAATGGCTTGGAGCGCATGTCCTTCAATACCCTACAATTGGGAAAATAGCAGAAATCTATTCCCTCTTCACCCGATTTTTTCTTCAGGAAGAACACCAAAAAAACTATTCCAATGGATAGGCCTACCAAATACCATCCCAAGCGCCGTAAAAATGCCATTCAATTAAAAAATAAGGAAATTAATATCGTTGTAATTCAATCCAAACCAGTCCCCGACAGATTTATTGGTCAAGATGCCATGGTACATGTAAAGCCCATTTCGCAAGCCTTTATCAAATCTCAGGGAATGTTCCAGGCCACCGTCTTCACCAATTTTAAGAAGATAGGGCGTAAATATATTGCTGATGGAAATCGAGGATGTTCTGGGGTATCGGGATGGGATGTTGGGCACTCCGTAATGGATAACCCCAAATTTATCGATAGTGGGTTTGTTGTGACTCGTTATTTCTGAAGTTTCAAAACAACCTCCCATATCAATACTCACATCTATAATGACCGCCCCTTTCTTCATATTTTCCACCATGGTACTGGAAACCACGACCGGTGAACGATCTTTGCCACGGGTGGCACCGATGGCAACATCGCAGCGCTTCAGGGCTTTTATAAGATTTTTGGGCTGAATGGTAGAGGTGTAAATGGTGCGGTTAAGATTGGTCTGAATGTGTCTCAACTTACTGATGGAATTGTCAAATACCTTTATGTTGGCCCCTAATCCCAAGGCCGACCTGGCTGCAAATTCACCAACGGTCCCCGCTCCAATGATCACCACCTCCACCGGGGGCACGCCACTGATGTTGCCGAACATCAATCCGTTTCCCTTGCTTGTTGTGGCCATCAGTTCAGATGCGATCAGGATGGAGGAAATCCCAGCAATTTCACTCAAGGACCTTACCGCCGGATAATTGCCATCTTCATCCCTAATATATTCAAAGGCAATGGCCGTAAGTCGTTTTTTGGCCATGGTCTCAAAATATTCCTTCTGTTGGGTCTTAATTTGTAATGCGGAAATTATGATGGTCTGTGGATTCAGTAAATCTATTTCGGATAGGGTGGGGGGCTCCACTTTAAGAATGATCGAACAAGAAAACACCTTCTTAACATCCCTTGTGATCTCGGCACCGGCATTGGTATAGTCAATATCCGAAAAATTGGCGCCGTCCCCGGCACCGGATTCGATCAAAACCCTATGCCCATGGGCAGTAATGGCATTGACAGCGTCTGGGGTAAGGCAAATGCGCTTTTCTTGGTATTGGTTTTCCTTGGGAATACCTATAAAAAGTTCTCCCTTCTGTTTCAAAACCTCCAAGGTTTCTTCTTGGGGCAAAAGTTGCTGTCTGCTAAAAGGGGATGATGGTTGGTTCATAAGTAGTAAATCAGTTCATCGTACCACATCAAGGTAAGAAAACAAATTTACACTTTTTTTGAAAGGGTCTTTTGGCGTTCTTCCAGTTTCTCACGCTCTTTTCGAAGCTCTTCTTTTTCCTTCAATATTTGCAGTTCGGTGTCCATGGCATCCAGATCAATCCCGTGAACGTGTTTGTCCACCAACTTTACCCGGATAAAATATACAATGGGCACCACCACCATGGAAACGGCAATCACATAGAACACCTCATTCTCATCTACTTCTTGGGAACTTTCAAATATGGCACTGTACAATTGAAAACTGTACATGGAAATGGGGATCAGTACAGCATGATACCACCATTGTTTGCTGGTAACAAACCAAATGACCAGCAAAACCAACGGAATCAGTTTAATGAGATAAAACCAGACTGCCGTCCTGGCATCGGCAAATCCATTTGTACCAACCTTAAACAAGATAAAGTCCAATGACTCAGTATCACTGGGCATGTATTTATACGAATAAAACATGATGGGCGATAGCACTATAAGCAAAGTAATCAGCCCCTCAAGAACAAAACGTTTTCTTATCTTTTTCTTACTGCGCATACATGTATAACTACAGATGCCAGCTTTTATTGTATAAAAAAACCCCTTGCGAGAAGGGGTTCTAAAAGAATAATCTTTTTGACTGTTACATCTTACCGATGTCTTTTTTCTTAACGCTTACGGTTTGGTCCTTATCAATGTCGATAGTACCAGTTGAAACCGCAGTCATTGCCAAAAAAGCAACAGCAAGTAGTCCAAAAAAAACTTTTTTAGTGTTCATCGTAAAAGAGTTTTTGGTTAATAAATGAATTCATCTACAATACAAATGTAGGAAAATATTTCAACCTACACTACGTTTTGTCGATAAAAATTGCATTTTAACGTAAAAAATGTTCATTTTATCGATTCGACACAATATTGTAGAACAACACGTTGAAGATAACAGGAAAGGTCTTTAACGAATATTTAACTCGACTGAACGTGTATTTTCATCGACCAAATGCAAGAAAAGGGGTACAACATCGTCAGGTAAGAGCGACTTTATTTTTTCAGGCCATTCCATAAAAACCCAAGCCTCGGAATTTAAATAATCTTCAAGTCCCATGTCAAGGGCCTCGGTTTCATCCTCCAACCGATAAAAATCAAAATGATAGGCCAACAAATGGCCTTTTGCATCATGGTATTCGTTTACAAGACCAAAAGTGGGGCTGCTTCCACTGTCCACAGCTCCCAATTCTTTGACCAATGCTTTAATTAACGTGGTTTTGCCGGCGCCCATCTCACCGTAAAAACAGAGTTGCTTGCCCGGGGTGACCTCAATAATGGCCTTGGCCACCTCTTGGATCTCATTTAATTGGAACGTTTTTTTCAATTCAGTTTATTTTGCCTCCAAAACTACAAAAGGAACTATCATTTCTTCCAAAGAAACCCCACCATGTTGATACGTATTTCGATAATAGCTCACGTAGTGATTGTAATTATTGGGATAGGCGAAAAAGAGGTCGTTCTTGGCAAAAATATAGCTGCTGCTCAGGTTGATGTTCGGCAAATGAATATCCTGAGGGCTTTTTGAGGCCAAAACATCCTTATCCTCATAGGTAAGGCTTTTTCCTGTTTTGTACCTGAGGTTGAGGCTGGTCTCACGATCTCCGATGACCTTGGAAGGTTGCTTTACGTTTATGGTGCCATGATCCGTGGTCAAGATGAGTTTCATCCCCAAACTTTGGGCTTGTTGTATAATATCCAATAAAGGCGAGTTTTTAAACCAGCTCAAGGTAAGCGACCTATACGCTTTGTCATTGGATGCCAACTCTTTTACGACCTCCATTTCGGTTTTGGAATGGGAAAGCATGTCCACAAAATTATAGACCACCACCGTAAGATCGTTCTCTTTTTGTGATTTAAAATTCTGGGCCAGCTGTCTTCCCTGTTTTAGGTTGCTGATTTTATGATATTCCCATTTTAGATTGAGGCCCAGACGCTTCAATTGTGCTCCCAAAAAATCGGCTTCAAAAAGGTTTTTTCCGCCATCGTCCGTGTCGTTTTTCCACCAATTGGGATATTGCTTTTCCATGTCCAAAGGCATCAAGCCCGAAAAAATGGCGTTCCGCGCATATTGAGTTGCGGTTGGAAGAATACTGAAATAAGCACTTTCCTGTTTTTTCTTGTAGTGTACCGATAAAGTTTCCTCAAAAGCCAGCCATTGATCGTAACGAAGATTGTCAATGACCACCATCAACGTCTTGTTTCCTTCCAACTCAGGCTGGATTTTATTTCGAAAAAGCGTGTGCGACATAATGGGAGCGTCCCCATCTTTGAACCAGCTCTTGTAATTCTTGTCCACAAATTTGCTGAACTGGGAATTGGCCTCCACTTTTTGGGACTCCAAAATCTCGAACATTCCGGAATCCTCGATTTCTTCCAATTGCAATTCCCAATAGATCAATTTTTTATAAAGCTCGGCCCATTCGTCGCAGCTATTTACCATGGAGAGGTCCATGGCAATTTTCCTGAATTCCTGCTGGTAGCTTGAGGTGGTCTTCTCAGAGACCAATCGCGAATTGTCCAAGCTTTTTTTCAAGGACAATAATATTTGATTTGGGTTTACGGGTTTGATGAGGTAATCGGCAATCTTGGAACCAATGGCCTCGTCCATAATATATTCCTCCTCGCTCTTGGTGATCATCACCACGGGAATGGAAGCATCCAGCTTCTTGATTTCATTGAGGGTTTCCAAACCGGAAATCCCGGGCATGTTTTCATCCAGAAAAATAATGTCGAAAAAAGAGTTGCGTAGCTCCTCCAAAGCATCTTGTCCACTCTGACTGGTAACTACGGTGTAATTTTTACTTTCTAAAAAAAGAATGTGAGGTTTTAGCAGATCAATTTCATCATCGACCCAAAGAATTGTAATCTTGTTCATATAGTAGTTATCTTTGTGGCATTAAAACAAACTTCCTTGGTAAAAACCAATAAGCTTAACGTTTTTAACGATCCAATTTACGGTTTTATTGGAACTCCAAATGAACTTATTTTTAAGCTGATAGGCCATCCGTACTTTCAGCGGCTACGCCGGATTTCACAAATGGGCATGTCCTATTTGGTATATCCCGGAGCGCACCACACCCGTTTTCACCATGCGCTGGGAAGCATGCACCTCATGGACAAGGCCATCCAAGTCCTAAAATTAAAAGGGGTGGAGATTTCCGAAGATGAAGAAACAGGCTTGCTCTGTGCCATTCTTTTGCATGATATGGGCCACGGTCCTTTTTCCCATGCCCTGGAAAGGTTTGTGGTCAGGGACTTAAGCCACGAATCGCTTTCACTCAAATTCATGATGGAACTCAATAAGGAGTTTAATGGGCAATTGAGCACCGCCATTTCCATATTCAAAGGGGAATACCCCAAACCTTTTATGAATCAGTTGGTGTCCAGTCAGCTGGATATGGACCGAATGGATTATCTAAAACGAGACTGTTTTTATGCGGGGGTAACAGAGGGAAACATCAACTCGGAACGGCTGATCTCCATGCTCAATGTTGCCGAAGGCAATCTTGTTGTTGAGGAGAAGGGCATCTATGCCGTTGAAAAATTCCTTATGGCCCGAAGGTTCATGTATTGGCAGGTATATCTGCACAAAACAGGGCTGGTTGCCGAGCAGTTGCTTGTGCGAATCATGCAGCGGGCCCGTAAGCTCCTATCTGAAGGAAATGACTTGGAAGGGAGCAGGCCGCTACTGTTTTTTCTGAAACAGAACGGTACCATTCATTTTGATGCTGAAGTATTGTCCATTTTTGCCCGGTTGGATGATGTGGATATTTTGGGTGCCTTAAAATCTTGGCAGTCCCATGATGATTTTGTGCTTTCAAAAATGTGTGGGATGTTGCTTGATCGGAAGTTGTTGCACATCAAGATAAAAAAGCGACCGGCAGATCCTCAAAAAATGGAAAAAAAATTACTGGAAATCATCCAAATGTACGATCTTTCGCCAGAAGATGCCGCCAACTTTGTGTTTCAGGGCGAAATATCGAACAAGGCGTATAGTGAAGAACAACAGGCCATTAACATTCTCAAAAAGAATGGAAAGATAACCGATGTGCTCAAAGAATCTGATCAACTCAGTTTAAAAGCATTGTCCACAACCGTGACCAAATATTATAGCTGCTATCCCAAGGAAGCTGTTTGACAAATTTTGTTACTTTTGCACAAATGAAATTTACAGCGACCCAAATTGCCGGAATCCTAGAGGGGGAAGTTGAGGGAAATCCTCAAATCGCTGTTCATAAATTATCCAAGATCGAGGAAGGCGAGAAAGGCTCGTTGACGTTTTTGGCCAATCCAAAATATACTTCTTACATCTATTCCACCAAAGCATCCATCACCATTGTAAACAAGGATTTTATTCCGGAACAATCCCTGTCCACAACATTGATCAAAGTGGATGACGCCTACAAATCCTTTTCCAAATTATTGGAATACTACAACAAGGTAAAGAACAATAAAGTAGGAATTGAAACGCCCTCCTTTGTTTCTGAAAATGCCCAATACGGAGAGGGATTTTATTTAGGGGCTTTTTCCTATTTGGGGGAGAACGTTAAAATAGGGACCAACGTAAAAGTTTATCCCAATGTATATATAGGGGATAATGTCACCATTGGCAATGATGTAATCATCTTTGCCGGGGCCAAGATATACTCAGAATCCTTAATCGGAAACAATTGTACCATTCACAGCGGTGTGATCATTGGCGCCGATGGTTTTGGCTTCACCCCAAATGCCAATGGGGAATACAGCAAAGTGCCCCAAACCGGCAATGTAATTTTGGAAGACAACGTGGACGTTGGTGCCGGAACAACCATTGACCGGGCCACCTTGGGATCCACAATACTCCGTAAGGGCGTTAAGCTGGACAATCAGATCCAGATCGCCCATAATGTTGAAATTGGCGAACATACCGCAATAGCTGCCCAAACAGGCATTGCAGGATCTACCAAGATTGGAAGAAACTGCCTTATTGGTGGGCAAGTTGGCATTGTAGGCCATATTACCATAGGAGATCGCGTAAAGATCCAGGCACAATCCGGCATTGGAAGAAATGTTAAGGATGATGAAGTGCTTCAGGGATCACCGGCATTAAACTACGGCGATTTCAATAAATCTTATGTACACTTTAAAAATTTACCAAAATTGGTAAATCAAATCTCCAACATAGAAAAAAAGGTTGAAGGTGAGCAAAATTAGCAATAAGCAACGCACCATAGGAAAGAAAGTAACGCTACAAGGAGTAGGGTTGCACACAGGCGAGAACGTTACCATGAGTTTTGTGCCCGCAAAAGAAAATCATGGCTTTGCCTTTAAGCGTGTAGATCTGGAAGGTGAACCCATAATTGAGGCCGATGCCAACTATGTGGTCAATACCCAACGCGGGACCAACTTGGAAAAAAATGGAGTGAAAATCCAAACTTCCGAACATGTTTTGGCCGCTTTGGTGGGGCTGGACATTGACAATGTGCTGATAGAACTTGATTCCCCCGAACCTCCCATTATGGATGGGTCATCCAAGTATTTTGTAAAAGCTTTGGAAGAAGCAGGAATTGTGGAACAAGAGCAAGAGCGCGAAGAGTACATTGTTAAAGATGTCATTTCCTATAAAGATGAGACCACAGGCAGTGAAATTACTGTGATACCTTCCGATCATTATCAGGTTACTACCATGGTAGATTTCGGCACCAAAGTATTGGGCACACAGAATGCCACTTTGGAAAGAATTTCAGATTTCAAGGAAGATATTGCCGATGCCCGCACCTTCAGTTTTCTCCATGAATTGGAAATGCTTTTGGAGCATGGTCTGATCAAGGGAGGGGACTTGAACAATGCCATTGTGTATGTGGATAAGGAGATTTCAGAATCCACAATGAAAAAATTGGAAAAGGCGTTCAACAAGAAGAAACTGTCCGTTAAGCCCAACGGCATCTTGGACAACCTTACCCTCCATTATCCAAATGAAGCCGCAAGGCATAAATTGCTCGATGTAGTAGGGGACTTGGCCTTGGCCGGAACCCGAATCCGAGGAAAGGTCATTGCCAATAAACCAGGCCACTTTGTGAACACACAGTTTGCAAAAAAGCTTTCTAAAATCATTAAAATCGAAAAGCGAAACAAAGTTCCAACCTATGATCTTCACCAAACGCCTTTGATGGACGTTAAACAGATCATGAACATGTTGCCGCACAGGCCTCCTTTTTTGTTGGTGGATAAGATATTGGAGCTTTCAGACACCCATGTTGTAGGTGTCAAGAACGTGACAATGAACGAACCTTTCTTTGTTGGACATTTCCCTGGAGCACCTGTTATGCCAGGGGTCTTACAAGTGGAGGCCATGGCACAGACCGGAGGAATTTTGGTGCTGAGCACCGTTCCTGACCCAGAAAACTACTTGACTTTCTTTATGAAGATTGATAATGTTAAGTTTAAACAGCAAGTGGTTCCAGGGGATACTTTAATTTTTAAATGCGATTTGATTTCACCTATTCGACGGGGAATTTGTCACATGCAGGCCTATGCCTACGCCAATGGCAAATTGGTTTCAGAAGCGGAATTGATGGCGCAGATCGTTAAAACCAAAAACACAGATTCGTAGATGAACCAGCCCCTAGCATATGTACACCCAGGAGCCAAGATTGCCAAAAATGTAGTGATTGAACCCTTTACTACCATTCACAACAACGTGACCATTGGAGAAGGCACTTGGATTGGGTCAAATGTAACCATCATGGAAGGAGCACGCATTGGAAAAAACTGTAATATTTTCCCCGGTGCCGTTATATCGGCAATGCCCCAAGACTTAAAGTACCAAGGAGAAGATACCACGGTTCAAATTGGAGATAATACCACCATTCGGGAATGTGCCACCATTAATAAAGGGACATCAGACCGAATGAAAACCGTGATTGGCAACAACTGTTTGATCATGGCCTATTGCCACGTGGCCCATGACTGTATTGTTGGAGATGGTTGTATTTTCAGCAACAATTCCACTTTGGCGGGCCATGTCACCATTGGTCAGAATGTGGTTTTGGCAGGAATGGTGGCGGTTCACCAGTTCGTATCCATTGGCAACCATGCTTTTGTTACGGGAGGCTCTTTGGTCCGAAAAGATGTTCCGCCTTTTGTTAAGGCCGCACGGGAACCCCTTTCCTACGTTGGGATAAATTCCATAGGATTGCGACGAAGAGGATTTGAGGCCGACAAAATCAGGGAAATCCAAAATATATACAGAATACTATATCAACAAAACTATAACAATTCCCAAGCGGCATCCATCATAGAAGCTGAAATGGAAGCAACCCCGGAGCGCGATGAAATACTTCAATTCATCCGGGATTCGCAAAGGGGAATCATGAAAGGTTATTTTAGTTCAAATTAAATTTATGGCAAGCACGTCTGATATACGAAAAGGGTTGTGCATCCGGTACAACCACGACATTTATAAAATTGTGGAGTTTCTTCACGTAAAACCCGGAAAAGGGCCGGCCTTTGTCCGAACAAAATTGAAAAGCGTTACCACAGGAAAGGTTGTGGACAACACCTTTTCAGCAGGACATAAAATTGAGGATGTTCGGGTTGAAACTCGCTCGTACCAATATCTATATCCTGAAGGGGACACCTTTCATTTTATGAATACGGACGATTACAACCAAATTGCTTTGCAAAAAGATGCGTTGGATGCACCCGACCTATTGAAGGAAGGTGAAGTGGTGACCATTATCTTCAATGCGGAGGACAACATGCCACTTTCGGTGGAAATGCCCGCCAGTGTTGTTCTGGAAGTGACCCATACCGAACCCGGAGTCAAAGGAAATACGGCAACAAACGCCACCAAGCCCGCCACCGTGGAGACTGGTGCCCGAATCAATGTGCCACTGTTCATCAATGAAGGGGACAAGATAAAAATAGATACGGAGAAAGCAGCCTATCTGGAACGCGCTAAAGAATAAGGGGAATGAAATTTCCTAAAGCCCACACCTTAAAAGAGATTTCAGAAATCATTGGATCCGATTATGTTGGGGACGATACCTTTCCCATATTCGGCATGAATGAAATCCACGTAGTGGAGGAAGGTGATATTGTATTTGTGGACCACCCCAAATATTACGACAAAGCCTTGCAGTCCAAGGCATCCGTGGTGCTCATCAATAAAAAGGTGGATTGCCCCAAAGGAAAGGCCTTATTGATTTCGGATGATCCATTTCGGGATTTCAACAAGTTGACCCGTCACTTTAAACCCTTTCAAAGTGCCAATGCTTCCATTTCAGATACGGCAGAAATTGGTGAGGGAACCATTATCCAGCCCAATGTATTTATAGGAAACCATGTGAAAATTGGTCAACATTGTGTGATTCATCCCAATGTTACCATTTATGATAATTGTATTATTGGCAATAATGTCACTATCCATTCGGGAACTGTGCTCGGAGCCGATGCATTTTACTACAAGAACAGACCGGAAGGCTTTGACAAACTCCTTTCAGGAGGAAGGGTAGTTATTGAAGACCGTGTAGACATTGGGGCATCATGTACCATTGACCGGGGCGTTACTGGTGACACTACCATTAAGGAAGGTTCCAAATTGGATAATCAGATCCAAGTTGGGCATGACACGGTAATCGGAAAAAAATGTTTGATCGCATCCCAAGTGGGCATTGCTGGTTGTGTGGTCATTGAGGATGAAGTGACGCTATGGGGTCAGGTTGGGATCATCAGTGGTGCCACCATCGGTAAAAAAGCAGTGGTATATGCGCAAACGGGAGTTTCCAAATCCTTGGAAGGTGGCAAGACCTATTTTGGAAGTCCAGTTGAAGAAGCAAGAGAGAAGATGAAACAGATAGCACATGTAAGGCAGATTCCCGAAATCCTCGAAAAATTAAAAAAGAATTAAAAAATCAATAGTCAAAACCCCTCGCAAAGTTTATTTTTGCACCTAATTAAGTTTAACATATGAGCGTCTTAGTAAACAAAGATTCAAAAATAATTGTACAAGGTTTTACCGGTAGTGAAGGAACATTTCATGCCGAACAAATGATTGAATATGGAACCAACATTGTTGGCGGAGTTACCCCGGGAAAAGGTGGACAAGAACACTTGGGAAAACCCGTTTTCAACACCGTTGAAGAAGCGGTTAAGGAAGTTGGTGCCAATACCACGATTATTTTTGTGCCACCTGCTTTTGCTGCGGATGCCATTATGGAGGCCGCTGATGCTGGGATCAAAGTGATCATTACCATTACCGAAGGGATTCCTGTGGCCGATATGGTAAAGGCCAATGACTATATTAAAGAGAAAGATTGCACGCTTGTTGGCCCAAACTGTCCGGGTGTCATCACTCCAGGAGAAGCCAAAGTGGGTATCATGCCTGGTTTTGTCTTCAAAAAAGGAAATGTAGGCATCGTATCCAAATCAGGTACGTTGACCTATGAAGCTGCCGACCAGGTGGTTCGCCAAGGATTGGGAATCACTACGGCCATTGGTATTGGTGGCGACCCCATTATTGGAACCACTACCAAACAAGCCGTTCAATTGTTGATCAATGACCCAGAGACTGAATGTGTGGTGATGATCGGGGAGATTGGAGGTCAATTGGAGGCCGATGCTGCCAAATGGTATAAAGAAAGTGGAAGCAAAAAACCCATTGTTGGTTTTATTGCTGGTGAAACAGCCCCAGCCGGACGTACCATGGGACACGCCGGAGCCATTGTTGGCGGAAGCGATGATACGGCACAAGCCAAAAAACGAATCATGCGCGAATGTGGCATCCACGTAGTGGATTCACCCGCTGAAATAGGCGTAAAAGTGAAAGAAGTGGTTGGATAACCAACCGTTAAAACTATTCTAAATCCCGTTTTATGCGGGATTTTTTTCTTTAAAAACATAAAACAACAACTATATTTGGTTGATAACCATTCAAACACGATTATCATGAAACTTTTGGAAGGCAAAAACGTAATCATAACGGGAGCAAGTAGGGGAATTGGAAAGGGAATAGCCCAAGTTTTCGCAAAACACGGCGCCAATGTAGCGTTTACCTATAGTTCCAGTGAAGCACCTGCTTTGGAGTTGGAAAAAGAACTCACGGAAATGGGCGTTACCGCCAAGGCCTACAAAAGCAATGCGGCCAGTTTTGCAGAAGCCGAAACCTTGGTTGCCCAAGTTTTGGAGGATTTTGATGGACGAATCGATGTGCTGATCAATAATGCAGGCATCACCAAGGATAACCTGTTGATGCGAATGGGCGAAGAGGATTTTGACAAGGTGATTGAAATCAACCTGAAATCCGTCTTTAACATGACCAAAGCTGTGCAGCGTACCATGTTGAAGCAGCGAAAAGGGTCCATCATCAATATGAGCAGTGTTGTTGGTGTGAAAGGAAATGCCGGACAGACCAACTATGCGGCTTCCAAAGCGGGAATGATCGGATTTACCAAATCCGTGGCTTTGGAATTGGGTTCACGTAATATTCGTTGCAACGCTATCGCTCCGGGCTTCATTGAAACCGAGATGACCGATAAATTGGATGAAAAGACCGTACAGGGTTGGCGGGATGCCATTCCATTAAAAAGAGGTGGAAGCCCTGAAGATGTGGCCAATGCGTGTTTGTATTTGGCTTCGGACTTATCGGATTATGTTACCGGGCAAGTGCTCAACGTGGACGGTGGCATGTTAACATAGTATTGAATGGATTTACGCACGGTACTCCTTATTGTTCTTGCAGCGATTACCGCGCTTACCCTAGTTTTTTATCAATATTTCTATAAAAATCCCCGAAAGGGTTCCCTGAAAATTGTTTTGGCCGCACTGCGGTTCATTACCTTGTTCTGTGCCTTTTTGCTGTTGATCAATCCCAAATTCATCGATCGGGATTACTTCTTGGAAAAAGCCAACCTCATTGTTTTGGTGGACGATTCTTCATCCATGTTGGAAGCCCAATCCGAAACACCAGTTCAACAGGTGGTGGACCAACTTAAAGCCAATGTCGAATTAAATGAACGCTTTTCCATTCATCAATATGCGTTTGGAACGAATCTGCAAGCCACCGATTCGCTCCAATTCAATAAAAACAACACAGACATTTCCAACGCCCTTTCCACAGCACATGAGATTTTTGTAAATGGCACGAACGCCGTAGTGTTGATATCCGATGGCAACCAGACTTTGGGCCGGGATTACGAATTCATAAACCTGGGAGCCAATTTATCCGTGAACCCAGTTGTGGTAGGGGACACCACGGCGTATGAGGACATTTCCGTGGGATTGGTCAATACCAATACCTATGCCTTCCTTCGGAACCAGTTTCCCGTAGAGGCGACGATTTTGTATCGAGGTTCCCGTCCTGTTTCAAAAACCGTATCCATTTTTTTGGATGGAAATCGAGTGCACCAACAACGTGTCAATTTTGATGCTTCAAAAAACAGCCAGACCCTCAATACCCTTATTGAAGCCAAGAGTGTGGGGGTAAAGACCCTAAAAATTGAGGTGGAAGCCCTTGAAAATGAAAAAAACCAATTCAACAACAGTAAGGAAACCGCCATTGAGGTCATCGATGAAAAAACCAACGTGGTCATCGTTTCTGATATCTTACATCCTGATATTGGTGCATTGAAAAAGTCCATTGAGGCCAATGAACAGCGTTCGGTAAGTATTGTAAAGCCAACTACTGCAATTACAGTGGCCGAGGATGCCGATATTTTGATTCTCTACCAGCCCAACCGAAATTTTAGGGGCATTTATGACTACGTCACAACATCTGGAAAAAGCATTTTTACCATCACTGGCGCAAAAACGGATTGGAACTTTTTAAATCGGGTTCAGCAAAGTTTTGTCAAGGAGAACATCAATCAGTCCGAGGATATCCTCCCCGTGCTCAACAATACTTTTGGGGTGTTTGGTCTTGGGAACTTTAATGTGGATAATTTTCCGCCATTAAAAGGAAATTTGGGCGGCATCAACCTTCAAAAGAGTGGGGAAATCCTATTGTTTCAACAAATCAAGGGAGTGGATTTGGACCAACCTTTGTTTGCTGTACTTGCAGAAGGAAAACAACGGGAGGCCGTTCTGTTTGGGGAGAATATCTGGAGATGGCGTGCCCAAACGTATCGCAACACCCAAAATTTCAGTAATTTTGATGAGCTCATGGGCAATCTTATGGTGTACTTGGGCAGTAGCGAACAACGAAGTCGATTGGAATTGGATTTTGAACTGGTCTACGACAATGCAAGCATGGCCCGAATTAGGGCATCCTATTTTGATGAAAGCTATCAATTTGATTCCAGTGCCAACATCACCATTGCCATCCAAGGAAAAAATAACGATTTTAATCGCGAATCCCCCATGTTGCTCAAGGGAAATTTCTATGAAGTGGACCTAAGCGATTTGGAGGCGGGAGCGTATCAGTTTACCGTTACCGTTGAAGGCGAAAATTTGAAACGTTCCAGTACATTCAAGATTTTGGACTTTAATCCGGAAAAGCAGCTCATCTCTTCCAATTATGACAAGTTGCAACGGTTGGCCGGGAAAACAAGCGGAAAACTATATTACCCGGACCGTTTGGATGAGTTGATTAATGATCTATCAACCTCACAACGCTATCTCCCGGTTCAAAAGAGCCGTCAAAATGTTGTATCTTTAATAGATTTCCGTATTTTATTGGGATTGATTATCCTAGCTCTTGCCTTGGAATGGTTCATCAGAAAGTATAATGGATTAATATAAATTAAATATATGGACAGATTACCAAAAATTGCACTGCCTGCCATTGTGGGCATCATCATTCTCATCATATTTATGTCGAGGTCAACCGTTTCCATTGGTTCCGGGGAAGCCGGCGTTTTGTATAAATATTTCGGTGGAGGTGTCGTTACCGACGAACCACCTTTGGGAGAGGGATTCCATTTGGTGGCCCCTTGGAACCGAGTATACATTTATGAGGTTCGCCAACAGGAAAGGTTGGAAAAAATGAATGTACTCTCATCCAACGGATTGGATATTAAATTGGAAGCCTCTGTTTGGTTTCAACCCGATTACAATGAGCTTGGAAAATTGCACCAAGAAAAAAGTGAGCAATATATTGAACGTGTATTGCTTCCAGCTATCCGTTCTGCTGCACGTAGTGTAGTTGGGCGGTATACCCCTGAACAGTTGTATTCCAGTAAACGGGATGCCATTCAGCAAGAAATATTTGAGGAAACCCAAAAAATTGTTGCTGACCAATACGTCCAGTTAAATGAGGTACTGGTTAGGGATGTAACTTTGCCACCTACCATAAAAGATGCCATTGAACGTAAGTTAAGGCAAGAGCAAGAATCGTTGGAGTATGAGTTTCGATTGGTAACAGCTTCGAAAGAAGCTGAAAAGGTTCGAATTGAAGCCCAAGGTAAGGCAGATGCCAACCGAATACTCAGCGCCTCACTTACCGATAAAATTCTTCAGGACAAAGGAATAGATGCAACCCTAAAACTTGCGGAATCCCCAAATGCCAAAGTGGTTGTGGTGGGCTCCGGTGATGATGGATTACCATTAATTTTGGGAAATAACTAATTTTCTCTTTTTTGATATAAAAATATATCCTACTTTTGAATCGAAATGAGAAACAAAAACACACATCACCATTTTTATACTTGCCCTCAAGCGAGATAGAAATGTATTGTTGTTTTTAAAATATATTCTAACCCGTTTGAGAAATCAAACGGGTTTATTTTTTGTATCCCTTTGGTTTTTTCAGACAAAACGATTGAAAAATGACAAAAATTAGGATTGCAGTTCAAAAAAGCGGGCGTTTAAACGAGGATTCCCTTGCTATTTTAAAAGACTGTGGAATTTCCATTGATAATGGTAAAGACCAATTAAAGGCTACTTCCCGAAATTTTCCTTTGGAAGTATTTTATTTAAGGAACGGGGATATCCCCCAATACCTTAGGGATGGGGTGGTGGACATTGCCATTATCGGCGAGAACGTATTGGTGGAAAAGGGAAAGGACATTTCCATAGCCGAGAAACTCAACTTTTCAAAATGCAAGGTTTCCTTGGCGGTTCCAAAGACGGTGAAATACAATTCTGTAAAGGATTTTGAAGGCAAAAAAATAGCCACCTCATACCCCAACACCGTCATTGAGTATTTAAAATCAAAAGGGGTGACAGCAGATTTGCACATTATTACCGGTTCGGTGGAGATTGCTCCCAATATTGGTTTGGCAGATGGCATCTGTGATATAGTTTCCAGTGGAAGCACCCTGTTCAAAAATAACTTGAAAGAAGTAGAGGTTATTTTAAAAAGTGAAGCCGTGCTGGCCGTTTCCCCGAAAATTTCGGAAGAACGAAAGGAAATCCTGAAAAAGATGCAGTTCCGGATCAAGTCCGTGTTGCAAGCCAGACAGAACAAGTACGTGCTACTGAATGCTCCAAACGACAAACTGGACCAAATCATTTCCATTCTTCCCGGAATGCGCAGCCCCACGGTATTGCCCTTGGCAGAGGAAGGTTGGAGCTCCGTGCATTCTGTCATTACACGGGATACTTTCTGGGAGGTCATCGATGAACTGAAACAAGCCGGAGCTGAAGGTATTTTGGTTTGTCCTATTGAAAAAATGGTTATGTAATAGTTGTGATATGGAAACGCAATTTACCATGACATGGATTCCCATTGAAAACTTGAAAAGTATTTTACCATTGGCATATATGCTCAATGGGGAACGGATTTCAATGGAAGTTTTGGAAAATCGGTTGACCGAAATGATTCCCATGGGCTATAAATGTATTGGAGTGTATGATGGCGAGCAGCTGATCGGAATCTGTGGGGTTTGGGTACTCAACAAACTCTATGCGGGCAAGCATCTGGAGCCGGACAATGTGATCATATCGCCCAATTACCAAGGAAAGGGTATTGGAAAACTCATGATGGATTTTTTGGTCAATTATGCCAACGAAATTGGTTGTGAAACGGCAGAAGTAAACTGTTATGCGAAGAACGCGAGAGGGAAAAAATTCTGGGAAAGTCACGGTTATGTACCATTGGGCTATCACATGATCAAAAGATTAAGGGATGAATAAAATCAGTAATCCAGATAGAAAAGACTGGCTGCAATTGCTTCAACGCCCCACCCAAACGGTTGGGGATATTGAAGCTACTGTGAATGATGTTTTCGATAATGTCAGGGCGAAAGGTGATGCAGCCATAAAAAAGTACACCCAAAAATTTGATGGTGCCACATTGGATTCTCTTTTGGTAACGGATTTGGAAATTGAGGAGGCATCAAAAAAAGTGTCTCCTGAGTTGAAACAAGCCATTGCTTTGGCAAAGGGGAATATTGAAACGTTCCATGCCGTCCAAAAAACCAAAAAGGTAGAAGTAGAAACCATGCCCGGTGTACAATGCTGGCAAGAAAAACGCCCCATTCAAAAGGTGGGTTTGTACATTCCTGGCGGAACAGCACCTTTATTTTCCACTATATTGATGTTGGCCGTACCCGCCAAAATTGCAGGATGTGAAGAAATTGTGCTGTGCACGCCACCCAATAAAGATGGAGAGGTCAATCCCACAATTTTGTATACGGCGCAGCTATGTGGCGTGACGCAAATTTTTAAAGTAGGGGGGATTCAGGCCATTGCCGGGATGACCTTTGGCACGGAATCCATTCCCAAAGTGTACAAAATATTTGGACCGGGAAATCAATATGTCACTGTGGCGAAACAATTGGCTACCAAGCACAATGTCGCCATCGATATGCCTGCGGGACCAAGTGAGCTTCTGGTTGTGGCCGATGATACTGCAAACCCCGCTTTTGTGGCTTCGGATTTGTTGAGTCAGGCAGAACACGGCGTGGATAGCCAGGTAATTCTGGTGTCCACTTCGGAGAGTTTGATTAATGCTGTGGAAAAAGAAATTGAAGAACAAATTAAAGCTTTGCCTCGGCAAGAAATCGCAGAAAAGTCCATCGCCAACAGCAAATTGATTTTGGTTGAGAATGACGAAACCGCCATGGACTTGATCAACGAATATGGCCCTGAGCATTTTATTGTTTGTGTGGAAAATGAAGATTTCTATATCGATACTATTCAAAATGCAGGTTCGGTATTTATCGGAAATTACACTCCGGAAAGTGCTGGGGACTATGCTTCGGGTACCAATCATACGTTACCAACAAATGGGTATGCCAAGCAGTACAGCGGGGTAAACCTTGATAGTTTTATGAAGAGCATGACTTTTCAGAAAATATCCGAAGAAGGCATGGGTCAAATTGGAAATGCCATTGAGTTGATGGCCGAAGCCGAAGGCTTGCAGGCCCATAAGAATGCAGTAACCCTTCGATTGAAAAGTTTAGAAACGAATTAAAGTGTCAGGTTGAGCCCTTCGACTTTGCTCAGGATAAACTAAAGTCGAGACCCATAAAAATGAATAAAATATTCAACATAACATCTTTGATCAGGGAAAATGTGAAAAACATACAACCCTATTCCTCCGCCCGGGACGAATATGTCTCGGACGGTTCTGAAATGATTTTTTTGGATGCCAACGAAAATCCATTTGAGAATGGAATGAATCGCTATCCTGACCCGTATCAGCGTAGCTTAAAATCACTTTTGGCAGAACAGAAAGGGGTTTCAGAAACCAATATGCTGCTCGGCAATGGCAGCGATGAAGTTTTGGACCTCATTTTCCGCGCTTTTTGTGAACCCAATCAAGATAATATCATCACCCTACCGCCAACGTATGGCATGTACAAAGTTTTGGTGGGTATCAATGCGGTGGAAAATAGGGAGGTGTTGTTGACGGTTGATTTTGAGCCCAATGTTTCTGAAATTTTAAAGGCAGTTGATGAAAACAGCAAGTTATTGTTCATCTGCTCGCCCAACAATCCAACTGGGAATGCATTCTCCAGAGAAAAAGTACAAGAACTATTGGAAAATTTTCAAGGTTTGGTGGTAATTGATGAGGCCTATATTGATTTTTCGGAACAGAAGAGTTGGCTTTCCCAATTGGAAAAATATCCCAATCTCATTGTCACACAAACCCTGTCCAAAGCTTACGGTATGGCAGGGATTCGATTGGGGATTTGTTATGCATCAGAAGAAATCATTGCTGTTCTGAACAAAATCAAGCCTCCCTACAATGTCAATCAGCTTACACAGCAACAGGCCTTGAAACGAGTGTTGAATCAAGATGCCGTTGAAAAAGAGGTGAAACAGATTTTACTGGAACGGGGAGCATTGATTGAGGCACTAAAAGGAGTAGGATTTGTGCAAGAAATTTATCCCACCGATGCCAATTTTGTGCTGGTCAAAGTAGATAATGCCGACCAGCGATATCAAGAATTATTGGAAAAAGGGGTAGTGGTTCGGAACCGGAGCACACAGCCGTTATGTGAAAACACCCTCCGGTTCACCGTGGGAACACCAGATGAGAACAAAAAATTGATAGCCATTTTAAAACAATTGGGATAATGGGCAAGAAAGTACTATTTATTGATCGCGATGGGACCATCATCAAGGAAACCGCAGACGAGCAGATTGATGCTTTTGAGAAGATATCATTTTACCCAAAAGTGTTTACCTATTTGGGGAAAATAGCCAAAGAACTGGATTATGAATTGGCAATGGTGACCAATCAAGATGGGTTGGGCACCGACATTTTTCCAGAGGAAACCTTTTGGCCGGTGCAGAATTTTATCTTAAAATCTTTTGAAAACGAAGGGATTGTATTTGATCAGGTTTTTATTGATCGAACATTTCCAAAGGACAATGCCGATACCCGAAAACCAGGAACCGGTATGCTCACTTCTTATTTTTCTGAAGAATATGACCTAAAAAATTCCTTTGTGCTCGGTGATCGGTTGACGGATATGGAACTGGCCAAAAATTTGGGTGCCAAAGGCATTTTCATCAATGATGAAACCCATTTGGGAACAGGGGAAATCACTGTGAAGCGTGACGAATTGGATGAATACATCGCTTTGGAAAGCAACGATTGGGAAAAGATCTATGAGTTTTTGAAGTTAGAGAACCGCATCGCGGAAATTTCCAGAAAGACCAATGAAACGGATATCCAGATCAAGTTGAATTTGGATGGAGCCGGCAAGAGCGACATACAAACTGGTCTGGCTTTTTTTGACCACATGTTGGACCAATTGGCACGTCACGGTCAAATGGATTTGGAAATAAAAGTGGACGGTGATTTGGAAGTGGATGAGCACCATACGATTGAGGATACAGCCATTGCGTTGGGCGAAGTGTTCTCAAAAGCGCTCGGAAACAAGCTTGGCATAGAACGCTACGGATTTTGTCTACCGATGGATGACTGTTTGGCGCAGGTCGCCATTGATTTTGGAGGGCGAAACTGGCTGGTTTGGGATGCAGATTTCAAACGGGAAAAAGTGGGAGACATGCCCACCGAGATGTTTTTGCACTTCTTTAAATCCTTTACCGATGGTGCCAAAGCCAATTTGAACATTAAAGCGGAAGGCACCAATGAGCACCATAAAATTGAAGCGATTTTCAAGGCCTTTGCCAAATCCATTAAAATGGCGGTAAAGCGGGATGCTGAGAAAATGGTGCTGCCCTCAACAAAAGGAATGCTGTAGATGAAAATAGTCATAATCGATTACGGTGCGGGAAACATCCAGAGCATTATGTTCGCTATAAAAAGGCTTGGTTATGAAGCTGTTTTGAGCCATGCTGTGGAAGAAATCCAAAATGCGGATAAGGTCATTTTTCCCGGAGTGGGTGAGGCTAGTTCGGCCATGGCAAAATTAAGGGCCAGTGGTTTGGATAAAATCATTCCCCAATTAAAACAGCCCGTTTTGGGCATCTGTCTGGGAATGCAGTTGATGTGCAGGTCATCCGAAGAGGGCAATACAAAAGGACTGAATATTTTTGATTTGGATGTGGTAAAATTCCCAAAAACCGTAAAAGTACCGCAGATTGGGTGGAACCAAATTACGGACTTAAAAACCGATTTGTTCAAGGGAATTCCTGACAAATCCTATATTTATTTGGTGCACAGTTTTTATGCGCCTTTGGATGCGGAAACGATAGCAACATCAGAATATGCCTTGCCCTATAGTGCGGCCTTGCAGAAGGACAATTTCTACGGTGTGCAATTTCACCCTGAAAAAAGCAGTGATGTGGGCAGTGAAATATTGAAAAACTTTTTAACGGTCATCTAATATGGATTACTATATTTCAACCGATAAGGACAAGTTGGATATCCCTAAAATTCACCAAGAAGTCAAAAGTACGTATTGGGGTGGGTATCGAACCTTGGAGTTGACCGAAAAGACCATTGAAAACTGTTTGTGTTTTGGATTGTACACGCAAGGAGACGTGCAGATTGGTTTTGCCAGGGTCCTTACCGATAAAGTGGTCTTCGCCTATATCATGGATGTTATAATCTTTGAGCCGCACAAAGGAAAAGGGCTTGGGAAAATGTTGGTGAAGCAGATTTTGGAGCATCCAGACGTAAAAGTGGTTTTTACCGTGGCCCTGAAGACCAAAGATGCCCATGGCCTATATGAGCCGCTTGGTTTTTCAAAAGTGGGGAATTCTGAAATGTGGATGGCCATGGACAAAGCAAAATATGATTGAATATGAGATTGATTCCTGCTATAGATATTATTGAAGGGAAGTGTGTACGCCTATCCAAAGGAGATTACAGTACCAAAAAGGTATACAATGAAAATCCTCTGGAAGTGGCCAAAGAATTTGAGGCCCATGGCATTCAGTACTTGCACGTAGTGGATTTGGATGGTGCCAAATCCAAACATATTGTCAACCATAAGGTGTTGGAAAACATTGCCATAAAAACCCAATTAAAGATTGATTTTGGAGGGGGGCTAAAGACCGATGAGGACCTCAATATTGCTTTTGAAAGTGGAGCCCATCAGATTACGGGTGGGAGCATTGCTGTAAAAGACAAAGAAACCTTTTTGGGTTGGTTGGAAAGCTACGGGTCCGATAAAATCATTCTGGGAGCTGATGCCAACAATGAAAAAGTAGCCGTTTCCGGATGGCAGGAAGAATCCAACCAAGAATTGGTGCCGTTCATTCAATCGTATCAAAAAAAGGGAATTCAATACGTCATCTGTACCGATATCAGTAAGGATGGTATGCTGGAAGGACCATCTTTTGGGCTGTACAAAAAAATTCTCTCCAAGACCATGAAACATGAAACCTTGATTACCGGAAGTGGGGTGGAGGACAGGGAGACCATTGGAATAAATTTGATTGCCAGTGGTGGAATTTCAACATTTGACGAACTCCCAAAACTGGCCGAAATTGGCTGTGAGGGTACCATAATCGGCAAGGCCATTTATGAGAACAGAATCAGTTTAAAACAATTGGAACACTACATTCTTGAAAATGGATAAGGAAAAGCAACTTCAGGAAGAACTCGTTTGGAATGCAGGCTACCGCATGAACGAAAGCCTTCGTATGATCAAAATCTGTTTGGACCAACTCCCCGAAAAAGTCATTTGGCAAAAGCCCAACGAATCCTCAAATAGTATTGGAAACTTGATCCTGCACCTCTGTGGCAACATTACCCAATACGGGATTGCTTCAATCCAGAATTTGGAGGACAATCGACAACGTGACGAGGAATTTGCTGTATCATCTGGCTTTACGAAGGAGGAATTGATTCAGAAACTGAGCAATACCATTGACGAAGCCAAAAGAGCTTTTTATGAAGCTCCTTTGGAAGAATTACTTCGTAAAAGATCGGTGCAAGGGTTTCATTTTTCGGGTGTGGCCAATATCATCCATGTTACAGAGCATTTGTCGTACCACACGGGCCAGATAGCCCTTTGGACAAAGATGTTGAACAATACGGATTTAGGTTTTTATGATGGTATTGACTTGAATACAAAAAATAAATCTGAGAATCAATAATATAATCACACGTCATGCTGAACTCGTTTCAGCATCACATAGCAATAGATTAAATAATGCGACCCTGAAACAAGTTCAGGGTGACGTAAGAGAGAGGTGAAACAGAGCTTTGTTTACATAATGACCAATAAGTACAGGACAACATTTTATATTGGTGTCACATCGAATTTATCTAAAAGAATGGCAGAACATGCAGATGGTGATGGTTCAAAATTCACTAATAAATATAATCTCACAGATTTGGTTTATTTTGAAACTTTTACAGATATCAATCAGGCCATTGCAAGAGAAAAACAACTGAAAAATTGGCATCACGAATGGAAAATCAACTTAATCAAGGAACAAAATCCAACATTGGAAACATTGGATTACTAAAATAATGCGACCCTGAACACCGTGCCTACGGGCAGGCAGGAGTTCAGGGTGACGAACCAACTTTTAATAAAAAGAATAGCGTCATGCTGAACTTGTTTCAGCATCACATAATAGATAGATAGAATCTTGAGATGAACTCAGGGTGACGATAATAAACTATGCTCACAAAACGAATCATACCTTGCTTGGACATCAAAGATGGAAGAACCGTTAAAGGCATCAATTTTGTCGACCTTCGCGATGCAGGAGATCCTGTGGAATTGGCAGCCATTTATGCCAAAGAAGGTGCGGACGAATTGGTTTTCCTGGATATTTCCGCTACCGAAGAAAAACGAAAGACCTTGGCGGAATTGGTGTATCATGTGGCCGAAACCATCAATATTCCCTTTACGGTTGGTGGTGGAATCTCATCTGTGGAAGATGTGGATATCCTATTAAAAAATGGCGCGGATAAAGTCTCCATCAACTCATCTGCGGTGAAACGGCCAGAACTTATCAATGAACTGGTGGCGAAATTTGGTTCCCAGTGCATTGTGGTGGCCATTGATGCCAAACAAATTGATGGAAACTGGAAAGTCCATCTGGTCGGGGGTAAGGTCCCAACAGAAATTGACCTATTTGAATGGGCCAAGGAAGTGGAAGAACGGGGTGCCGGAGAAATTCTGTTCACTTCCATGGATCATGATGGCACCAAAAACGGTTTTGCCAATGAGGCATTGGCCAAATTATCCGAATTGGTCAATATTCCTGTGATTGCTTCTGGTGGTGCTGGAACTGTTTCCCATTTTACCGATACCTTTACAAATGGAAAAGCGGACGCTGCCTTGGCAGCCAGTGTTTTTCATTTTAAGGAAATTGAAATCAAAGATTTAAAAAACAAACTCAAGGAAGAGGGAATTCCTGTTAGAATATAATTGAATGTCACATCGAGCTGTCATCCTGAGCGCAGTCGAAGGAGTTGTCGAGATGTTTTGCATTCAAAAAATATGAAGAAATGAAAATAGACTTCACTAAAAACCCGGACAATCTGGTGCCTGTCATCATTCAAGATGCCACTACCAAAAATGTGTTGATGTTGGGCTATATGAACCAAGAAGCTTTGGAGGTCACCCGAAAGACCCAAAAAGTCACTTTTTTCAGTCGAACCAAACAACGACTGTGGACCAAGGGCGAGGAAAGTGGCAATTTTTTGGAATTGGTCGGCATAAAGGTGGATTGCGACAATGATACCCTTTTGATCTCCGTAAATCCTGTTGGGCCTACCTGCCACAAAGGAACGGATACCTGCTGGGCCGAGGAGAATGTTCAGGGCTATGGTTTTCTTTCAACCTTGGAGGAGATCATTGCCTCAAGGAAAAACGACCCCGAAAATCCAGATAGTTACGTGGCGTCCTTGTTCCGAAAGGGCATCAATAAAATTGCGCAAAAAGTAGGGGAAGAAGCCGTGGAAACGGTCATTGAGGCCAAAGACAATGATGACAACCTTTTCCTGAACGAAAGTGCAGACCTACTGTTCCACTATCTCATTTTGTTGCAGGCCAAAGGGTATCATTTGGATGATATCGCCCAATTGCTCCAAAAACGGCATTGAACAATAGCGTTAAGTTTTTTCTAAAGGGTTAGTCGTTACACGGAAATACCGTAATTTTATGTAATGGCTATGAATACAAGAAAAGGGTTTCGTTTTACTACATACGAAGCCCCAGACCAAACCCCGTTTGAAAAACTCTTCGAGATTTTTCAAGAACTGATCACACATACCTCCGGGGATGTGGAGGAAGCCTTGGATTGGCTCCGCGAGCTGGACAAGGAATACGAACTTACCGACGACGATTACACCATTGATGATTTTATAGAAGACCTTAAAGCGAAAGGATTCATTCGTGAAGAGTTTGACATGGATGACCGTGAAGGCGGCGAGGGCGAGGAGGGAGATGAAGATGGTGGAGGCCCAGGAAGCTTGTCCATTACCGCCAAATTGGAACGTATGCTAAGGCAACGTGCCTTGGATCAAATCTTCGGAAAACTCAAGCGGAGCGGAGCGGGCAATCACCGAACCGGAAAATCGGGCAGGGGAGATGAGCATACTGGTGATTTTAGGGAATATCGCTTTGGGGATTCCTTGGAGCATATTTCGATGACCGAAAGTTTACGAAATGCCCAGATTAACCATGGTTTGGACAATTTTTCCCTGAATGAGGAGGATTTGGTGGTGGAAGATACCCAGTACAAAGCCCAAATGAGCACGGTGCTCATGATCGATATCAGCCATAGTATGATTCTATACGGTGAGGACCGAATCACCCCGGCCAAAAAAGTGGCCATGGCCTTGGCGGAACTGATCACAACCCGATACCCAAAAGATACCTTGGATATCCTGGTTTTTGGTAACGATGCGTGGCCCATTCCCATAAAGGATTTACCCTATCTGAAAGTGGGCCCATACCATACCAATACCGTGGCCGGTTTGCAGTTGGCCATGGACATGCTCCGAAGAAAACGGAATACCAACAAGCAAATCTTTATGATCACGGATGGAAAACCCTCTTGCTTGCGTCTTCCCAATGGGGATTATTACAAAAATAGTGTCGGCTTGGACGATTACATTGTGGAAAAATGCTATGCAATGGCCCAACAGGCCCGAAAACTCCATATTCCCATCACCACCTTTATGATTGCCCAAGACCCGTATTTGATGCAATTTGTACGCGAGTTTACCCAAGCAAACAAAGGCAAGGCCTTCTACACCGGATTGAAAGGATTGGGGGAAATGATTTTTGAAGATTACGAACAGAACAGAATAAGAAGAATAAAAGGATAAGCAGTTATATGAAATTGGATCATACCAAAATAAAGACTTTAGGAGATTTAAAAGCCGCAGGGTATCAAAGTAAAAGCATTAAGGATGAGCTTCGTGAAAATCTCCTCCATAAAATTTCAAAGGCAGAAGAAGTGTTTGAAGGCGTTTGGGGCTATGAAAACTCCGTAATTCCAGAGTTGGAACGTGCCATTCTTTCTCGGCACAATATTAACTTGCTCGGTCTTCGTGGACAGGCCAAAACCCGTTTAGCGCGATTGATGGTTCAACTTTTGGATGAGTGGATGCCCATTATTGAAAGATCTGAAGTACATGATGACCCGCTTAAGCCCATTTCCCGATATGCCACAGAGCTTATCAAGGAAAAGGGAGATGAAACTCCCATTGATTGGATTCACAGGAACGAACGATTTTATGAAAAACTGGCTACGCCAGATGTTACCGTGGCGGATTTAATCGGGGATGTGGACCCCATAAAGGCTGCCAACCTCAAGCTTTCCTATGCGGATGACCGGGTGATTCACTTTGGGATGATTCCAAGAGCGAACCGCTGCATATTTGTCATCAATGAACTGCCCGACCTTCAAGCGCGGATTCAAGTAGCCTTGTTCAATATTTTGCAAGAGGGCGATATTCAAATTCGGGGATTTAAGTTGCGGCTTTCGTTGGATCTTCAGTTTGTATTTACTGCAAATCCCGAAGATTATACCAATCGGGGTAGCATTGTTACGCCGTTGAAAGACAGGATCGGTTCCCAAATTTTGACACACTATCCGGAAAGCATCGAAATTGCCAAAAAAATCACCAAACAAGAGGCGCAACTGGACCAAAGGCAGTCCGATACCATCCATGTGCCAGAAATCGCCATGGATCTCTTGGAACAAATCAGTTTTGAGGCCCGTGACAGCGAATATGTGGATGCCAAAAGCGGGGTGAGTGCGCGGATGAGCATCACGGCTTTTGAAAATCTATTGAGTACGGCGGAGCGAAGGGCCGTTCATTCAGGGGATACAAAAACCTCAATCAGGCTAAGTGATTTTATGGGAGTGATTCCTTCCATCACCGGAAAAATTGAACTGGTTTATGAAGGTGAACAGGAGGGCGCCGGATTTGTGGCCGAGACCCTTATTGATGATGCCATAAAATCCCTTTTTCCCAATTATTTTCCGAAAATTGACAAACTGCAGCGCAAAGATGCTGAGACCGAATATGATGGATTGGTAAGTTGGTTCTTTGAAGGGGAAGGATTTGACCTTTTGGACGATGATTCAGATGAAGACTACAGAACCAAACTGGATTCGGTAGGACCACTCAATAATCTCATCAAGGAATATCAACCCTCTGTTTCCAAGGAAGATTCCTATTTTATGAAAGAACTATTGCTCTGGGGATTGGTTGCCCATAAAAAATTGAGCAAACACCGTTTTGTAAAGGGATTCCAGTTTAAAGATTTGTATGGAAGCTATATCCGAGGGCTCTAATTCAGCCAAAATCTATTGCCAGATATTCAAATTATCGTTGTAGTTATCAAAATTGTACACCCCAACGTACTGTTTTCTGAGCCAAAACGTGTACAGTGTCAATATGGGTAATATGCTATAAAGTATCAGTGTTATTGTGGCCATTGGTTTAAAGGTTTCCGGAATTATGTATTCGCCATAGGTTTCAATGGAATTGAGAACAATGGCACTATCATAGATCTTGAAAAAATACACAATCATAACGGCATATAGGACGTACTCAATGTTCCGCATTTTGGGATCTGGAAGCTCATCTTCCGAGATTTTAAACCACATAACGTACAGATAAAGAAAGTGCACTGAACTAAGTACGGGAAATATGTAATTATCAGGCTTTACAAAATAGAACTGATTGGTGTAGACACCGTAAAAGTTCAGAACAATTAAGATCAACAGCACTGCTAAACTGGCCAGGATATTTCTTTTCCAAGTGATTATTTTAGACAGCGTATTCATATTCAACTATAGATTTTGGGACTCTAATTAGGGTAAAGAACGGTTTTTTTCAAAAACTTATTTTAAAGAATTCGATGACCCGCAAACAATGTTGGATAATCAGAAAAATCTGATGTGAAAACGCAGTTTTCAGTGATATCTGAAATGGTTTTCCACACAAGTAAACCCAACTTGTTGATTCATAAGATCATGAAGGTGGGGTATCTGTATTTTTTGTATTTTGGATAAATTCCTTTCCTATGCAAAACTGGCTTTACATGGTATGGATCGTTCTCGGCGTATACATTTTGTTGAGCGTTTTGTTGTATTACCTACAAGATTATTTCCTGTTCAAACCTGAAAAGCTGCCCAAGGATTTTCAATTTTATTACGATAACCAAGAGATAGAGGAATACAATATTGAGACCCGGGATGGAGCTATGATCAATGGACTTCGGTTCAAATCCAAGGAACCCAAGGGTGTGGTCTTTTATTTGAAGGGAAATTCAAAGAGCATAAAAGGGTGGGGCAAGTTTGCGGTGGATTTTACCCGCCATGGCTATGATGTGATCATGGTGGATTACCGCGGCTTTGGAAAAAGCACAGGCCGCAGGACCCAAAAAGCCATCAAACGGGATATGCAGGTGGTGTACAACAAAATAAAGGAGCAAGTGGCCGAAAAATACATCATTCTTTATGGGCGTTCCATGGGTTCGGGCTTTGCCGCCAAACTGGCTTCCATGAACAACCCCCGAATGCTTATTCTGGACGCGCCCTATTACAGCCTGAGCAAAGTCGCCAAAAAATTTATCCCATTTATGCCGCTTTCGTTGCTGATCAAATTTCCCATGCCTACCTACAAATGGTTGAAGTATGTGAATTGCCCCATACACATCATCCATGGAACCGATGACCGACTCATTCCCTATAAAACCAGTGTGAAATTGTCCAAAATCAAACCGGAATTGACAAAACTTTATACCGTAATAGGAGGTGGGCACAAAGACCTGAATAATTTTGAATCATACCACAAAATGTTGGAGGAAATTATTACCAGCAAGCCTACCAAGGTAAATCTGGAAGGGTCCAGTATCAATGTTAGACATTCATCAAAACCCGCCAATGCAAAAGCTTAAGTGTTTTGGTATTTTTGCGGGAATTGCTTTGATTCTACTTACACTCATGGCGTATTTATTTCAGGAAAAATTGATTTTTTTGCCCACAAAGCTGCCCCAAGGCCATACGTATTCATTCCAAGCTGATTTTGATGAAATTTTCCTCGAAGCTAAAGACGGTGCCCGCTTAAATGCGCTTCATTTTTATGCAGCGGAACCCAAAGGTGTGATTCTGTATTTTCATGGGAATGCCGGGGATTTGTCCCGATGGGGGGAGATTGTACTCCCATTTGTGGATATGGATTATGATGTTTTGGTGATGGATTACCGGAAGTATGGAAAGAGTACTGGTGAAATCAGTGAGGAAGCTCTGTACCAAGATGCCCAACTTTTCTACAACTATGTTGAAGATAAATACACTGCCGATGATATTATTATTTACGGAAGATCACTTGGAGCAAGCATCGCAACACAATTGGCATCAAAAAATCAATCCCAAAAGCTGTTATTGGAAACCCCTTTTTACAGTCTTTTGGATGCTGCACAAGGACGATTTCCTTTTTTGCCGTTAAAGCAACTGCTTCGATATGAAATGCCTTCACATAAATTTATTCGGGAGGTGCAATGTCCCATCCGTATTTTTCACGGCACCGATGATGCTGTGGTTTCGTATGACTCTGGAAAAAAATTGTTTGATGTCATTCCGCAGAGCGATAAAAGAATGTATACCATTCCTGAAGGGAACCACAACAACCTCAGCGAATTTGAGGCGTATTGGAATGCGATAAAAATGGAGTTGCAATAATCCTAATCAAACAAATCCGAAGACAAGTAGCGGTCACCCCGGTCACACACGATGGATACGATGATACCGCTTTCCAAAGTGTTAGCCAATCGTAATGCCACAGTAGCTGCTCCGCCACTGCTCATACCTGCAAAAATGCCCTCTTCCTTGGCCAGTTTTTTGGCCATAGTAACGGCATCTGCCTCACTGACTTCCATAATACGATCAACTTTGGCAGGATCAAAAATTTTGGGAAGGTACGCTTCAGGCCACTTTCTGATTCCTGGAATACGGGACTCATCCGTAGGTTGCACCCCAACAATCTCAACAGATGGATTTTGTTCCTTCAAATAGGTGGATGTTCCCATTATGGTTCCCGTGGTGCCCATACTGGAGACAAAGTGGGTGATTTTTCCTTGGGTGTCATTCCAAATTTCGGGCCCGGTGGTTTTGTAATGGGCCTTCCAATTGTCGTTATTGGAAAATTGGTTCAACATGATATAGCCCTCATCCCTTACTTTGGCCTCGGCATAATCCCGAGCACCTTCAATCCCTACATCCGAAGGGGTCAAGGTTACTTTGGCGCCATAGGCCCGCATGGTCTGTACACGTTCCTTAGTGGAATTTTCGGGCATAACAAGCTCAATATCCAATCCAAAAACACCTGCAATCATCGCCAAAGCAATGCCTGTATTGCCGCTGGTGGCCTCAATCAATTTGGATTCCTTCGTAAAATCGCCCCGCTCCAGACCACTTTTGATCATATTGTACGCAGGTCGGTCCTTGACACTTCCGCCGGGATTCTGTCCTTCAAGTTTAAAGAATAGTTTTACGTTGGGATTGGTATTTAAAACTTTGGATTCCACCATGGGGGTGTTTCCAATGAGGTCTAGTATGCTTTTAGGCATTCGTTGTCTTTATTTTGATTTCTGGGGAGTGATAAACCGTTGAGTTTGCCGGAACGGAGGAAGTAAGCCAAGCATTTCCCCCAATAACCGAATTTTCCCCAATCACGGTCTCGCCCCCTAAAATAGTGGCATTGGCATAAATGGTAACATTGGACTTTATGGTGGGATGCCTTTTGGTCTTTTGTAGATTTTTGGCCACATAAAGTGCTCCCAAAGTAACCCCTTGATAGATTTTTACATTATCATGGATCACCGCAGTCTCACCAATCACCACTCCGGTAGCGTGATCTATAAAAAATGATTTGCCAATTGTGGCTCCTGGATTTATATCAACCCCGGTCTGTCTGTGCGCATATTCGGTCATCAGTCGTGGAATCAACGGTACGCCTTGCACATAAAGTTCGTGTGCCAATCGATATATGGCAATGGCATAAAATCCGGGATACGCCATATAAATCTCTTGGATGGACAGTGAGGCTGGGTCGCAATTGAGAATGGCCTCCGCATCCAGATTGAGCTTTTCCAGAATTTCTGGCAATTTGGTCACATAGCTGTCCCAAAATTCACTGCTGGGTCTTTCCAATTCCCAACAAGCCATGTCCAGTAGGGTATTGAACTTTTTCTCCAACATTTCCAGATTTACGGCAACTGGCGTGTTGGCATCAAAAAGGGTGTAAAAAAGGGTATCGGTGAAATCTTCGGTTTCCTGTTTTAATCTAAAGTCAAGATAGGGCAGTTTTTTATGCCTGTTCAACTCAGAAATTATTTTTTCCTTGTCCATACTATACTTTATTGTCTTAAAATTAGACAAATCCTTACCATGCACCCAGATAAAAGGCTAACTTTAGATAAAAAATAACATATTATCAATTAAGACTGTGAGCAATTCCACTATCTCAAAAGATGCATTTGATTTCTTAAAAGAACTGTCCAAAAATAACAACAAAGATTGGTTCGAACAGCATAAACCCACTTTCAAGACACATGAAAAAGCCGTAAAATCCTTTTTTGAAACCATTAAGGAGGGACTGAACCACCATGATGAAATCGAGAAAATGAAAATGTTCCGCATTTACCGGGATGTACGGTTTTCAAAGGACAAAACACCTTACAAAACCCATCTTTCCGCTTCATTTTCAAGATTGGGCGCCCATTTACGGGGTGGGTATTACATTCATTTAACGCCTGGCGGTTCCTTTTTGGCCACTGGATTTTGGGATCCGAACAAGGAAGACCTTTTTCGAATTCGGAAGGAATTGGAAACGGATGCTTCGGAGTTCCGTGAGGTCATTGGTGAGAAATCCTTCAAAAAAATATGGGGCGATTTGGCCGGTGATGCCGTAAAAACAGCCCCAAAAGGCTTTGACCGGGAACATCCTGATATTGATTTGATCCGGAAAAAGCAGTTTATATTTATCCGAAACTTTTCAGATAAGGAAGTACTGTCGGATTCTTTTTCCCGGGAAGTGGACGAATCGTATCGTTCCATACGACCATATTTTGATCTTATGAGCGATATTTTGACCACCAACCTGAACGGGGAATCAATTCTGTAGAAGGATTTCCTCTTTGTCCAAAATCTGTACCTGGTCCTTTAGCCGCTCAATGACCATATTCATCATTCTTTTGTTCAGGGCAGAAGAATTTTTGATGTAGTCCTGATATTCTTCAACGGTAAATTGACCGATGACCATGCCCTTCAAGGAATTTCTGAATTTGATGTCCTTTTGTATGGCCCGTTCAATGTACGCCATGCGTTTTTCCAGCGGAAGGTCGTAAAAAACACCCTTGTGTTTGTTGATGTAATTTTTAAACGCCTCTACCAGCAAAAAGTTCTGCAATTTAATTACGGGACGCAGGGTTTGGTTCTGAAAACGTTCATCAAAACCCATTTCGCTATTAAAGTGTGACTGTGGAATGTCCGGACGGATTTCCAAAAGACTTTTGGATCGTGAATCCATGGTTGTAAGTTTTACTAAAATTACATAATCAGAAACCGCACAATTTTGTTGGCGTCAATAGTTTTTAACGATGTTATAAACATGTCCCCAGAAACCCTGACATTCAATTCGCTGGTTCAAAAATTTTATCTGATTGTCCACAATCAATCATATAAACAAAAAGTTGTCAGGTCGAGCCTGCCTTTGTCGGCAGACAGGCGCAGTCGAGACCTTATTTTTAAGACGTTGAATCCAATAACTTCTCGACTTTAGTTTATCCTGAGCGTAGTCGAAGGCCTCGAAGTGACGGGGCAATATGATTGATTACTGATATTCACAAAATTTTATTTGAGTATTTTTAAGGCCATTAATTCAACAAACCCATGCACCTAAAAATTTCTGGCCTATTCTGCCTTGTCCTTTTCATTGTTTCCTGCAAAACCCAGGATAAAGAAGAAAAATCCTCCGAATGGCACACCAAACAAATAGCGGAGGAAAATGAGAGCCATAATACCTTATATGATATCGAAAAGGAACAGGGCTGGGAATTGTTGTTTGATGGCAAGACACTGAACGGCTGGCATGTGTACAACGCTCCAAATGCGCCATCGGTATGGGAGGTGAAGGACGGTGCGCTCCATCGCAACCCAAACATTGAAACCGAACATAATGAGGATTTGGTCACTGAAAAGTCCTTTGAAAACTACGAGCTGGTTTTGGAGTGGAAAATCTCCAACCGGGGGAACAGTGGTGTTTTTATCAATGTTCAGGAGAAACCTGAAGTGGCCACTGCGTACCAAACTGGGCCAGAGTATCAAATTTTGGATCCCAACCACATGGATCATGATTTAGCGGTGAAAAAATCGGGATGTCTGTATGCGCTCTCCCCACAGCAGAATGAGGCGATTACCCAAGCGGGGCAGTGGAACCAAACCCGCATTAAACAGGTGGATGGAAAAGTGGAATTTTACCTGAACGGCGTCCTAACCGCAACGCAAGACTTTACAACACCCGAATGGCACGAAAAAGTTGCTTCGACCCATTTTAAGAATTATCCAGAGTTTGGCAAAGCCACCCAAGGCAAAATAGCCTTGCAGGATTGGTATTTTGAAGTCTGGTTTAGGGATATAAAGATTCGGAAGCTTTAAAAAAGCCCTTTAATTAAATTCTGCCTCTTTTTAAGTAAATAAACTGCATCAAGCAGAGGGCAACAGGGGCGGCGTACATCCAGATGGAGGTCGGCACCGTTCCACAGTAACCACTTTTGTTCATTTTGCAATCTATGTAATTGGACAGATACAGAACTCCAACGAGCACAGCAATGGTGGCCAACGTCCATATTAACCAGTCTGTGTCAAGCCCAGCTTTTACATTGCTATACACAAGAATCAAAAAGAGTACTCCCACCAATATTAAATATATGGCCATACGATATGTGTTTTGTTAAGGGGGAAGTGTTGGTAAGTTAATCAATCGCCGCAAAACCTTGTTGCAGGAAAACCTTAAAAAAATTGGGGATTATGTTTATTGCCGTTCATAAAATTAACTTTTCATTGTCCGATCAAAGATTACTATGCTCTATCGGTCAGGTTGTTAATTTTGCCTAGAACCTTTTCCGCTTCTAAACTCCATGAATTTGATCAATGGGTTGGTATCTCTATTCAAAAAACCATGAATACCGGAACTTACTACTAAAATTAGTGCTGCTGCACCAGCGGCATAGACAATACTTTGATGTTGCCCATAATTGGCATAGGCAATCGCCACCAAGGACCAAGCACCCACAAGAGCAAATTCACGCATATTTCGTTTCCAGGTAACGAGTAGGTTTATAATCAGCGCAATAACGATCATGATCAGGGTCCATGCCGGTTCAGAAATTCCAAAACCATTCCACCCCATCTTTACCAAATATGCAGCTACGTTTGCTATACTTGCCACAGTTACCCAACCGGAATAGAACACAAAGGGCCACCACAAAAATGCAATGACACTGATTGGCGCATCCCATAATTCCATGTCATTGTCCACTACAATTTTTAAAAGTGAAATGAGCATTACAAAAATGAACAAGCAGGATAAGCCCGTATACCCATACAACCAACAAAACACCCAAGCGATATTTGCCGCGCAGGAGAAAACAAAGTTCCATCCCACCTTAGTTATAAAACCATCATCGCGCACATGGGTGAGCAGACTTCTTCCTTGATATATAATAAAGCCCAGTAACAACATATAAATCAGTCCCCAAATGGAAAAAGCATAGCTTGCTGGAGTAAAAAGCGAATTCAGACCCTTGGAAACTTCACCAATGGTTGTATGGTTAATTATTCCTGTATTCGAAAGGTAATTGACAAAAACCGTTGCCAAAAATGCGATGATGTTTACAACCTGAAGAAGACGTTTCATACTACTTAAATTCGTTTTGTAACCTCATTGAATGTAGAAATTTTCAAGCGATTTTGAGATAGAAATTGCTGAAATAGCTACAATGATTCCATTTTTATATTTTTAAGCTTCTAAATCCCAGTTCATGAAATTCGGCAAAGTAGACCACCCAGAACTTATAGATTTTACCATACCACCCGACCATCCCGATACGCCGGTGGTTTTGTCCAAAACCAGACAAGAAGGAAAAACCAAGGTGTTTGTGGGCTGCGCCAAATGGAACCGACAGGACCTCAAAAACTTTTACCCTCGCGGCACAAAAGACGAGTTGACCTATTATTCGTCTCAATTTAATTGTATTGAGTTGAATGCTACCTTTTATAGAATTTTTCCTGCGGAAACCTATGAGAAATGGTACGATAAGACTCCCGAAAACTTTAAGTTCTTTCCCAAGATGACCAATGAAGTCAGCCATTTACGCCGCCTTAACGACAAGGTCTACGAAGTAGCGGACCGTTATTTGGAGGTCACATCGTTGTTAAAGGAGAAACTTGGCACCATTTTTTTACAGATGCACAACAATTTTGGTCCCAAAAACTGGGAAAGGGTAGTGCGCTTTGTGGAATATTGGCCCAAGGAGTTTCCGTTGGCCATGGAGTTTCGGCATACGGATTGGTTCACTGATGAAACCGTGGCCCAAGAACTTTACCACTTACTGGAAGAGAACAAAATGGCCAATGTCTTGGTGGATACGGCAGGTAGGCGTGATCTTATGCACATGCGACTCACCAACAATGAAGCATTTATTAGATATGTTGGTGCCAACCACGAATCGGATTATGCCCGTTTGGAGGATTGGGTGGAACGCTTGGTAGCCTGGAAAAAATTGGGGTTGGAAAACATCCATTTTTTTGTGCACCAAAACCTGGAGGTGGAATCGCCCTTGCTTTCCGCATATTTCATCCAAAAATTGAACCCTCAATTAGGTTCTGATCTCATTATTCCAAAATCAACATTGACTTCTGTTGGGGATTTATTCAAATAATTTATGGATTGGGAAATCCAAGGACTGAAAATTGTGACCTCTTTACTGCCAAATAGGGAAATATTTCAAATCCGTAAATAACAGAAAACAAAACATTATTTCAACCAAACTTCATACGATTAGGCTAACTTTGTACTGAATAGTTAACGTTTCAAAAATGCGATTTCATACAAGAAAATGGGTAAAGCCAGGGGATTTGAACGCCAATGGAACTCTTTTTGGAGGCAAGGTCCTCGCCTGGATTGACGAAGAAGCAGCACTATACAGCATCATACAGCTGGAAAATAAAAAAGTGGTCACCAAATATATGTCCGAGATCAATTTTATGAGCACTGCCGTTGAAGGCGACGTGATTGAAATTGGGATTGATGTCATCAAATTCGGAACCACTTCCATATCCTTGAACTGTGAGGTGCGGAACAAGATGACCCACGAGAGCATTGTTACCGTGGACAACATCATCATGGTGAACTTGGACGATAAGGGCAATCCCAAACCTCATGGGAAAACCAAGATAGAGTTCGTCAAAGACCGATTGGCCAAAAAAGAAAAGGAAGAAGAAGCGAAATCTTAGTCGTGAGAGGCGGCATAGGCCTGCACCTCATCCAGAACCCGCAACAGGTTTCCACCCCACAATTTTGCGATTTCCTCCTCGGTATAGCCCCGTTTTACCAGTTCCAAGGTCACGTTGAAGGTTTCCGAAGCATCGGACCAGCCTTCAATACCGCCTCCGCCATCAAAATCGGAGCTGATACCCACATGGTCTATCCCAATGAGCTTCACCATATAATCAATATGATCCACAAAATCAGAAACATTGACGGCAGGTGGGGCATCAGGTTTGGTCGCTGCCATTTCATCGCCCAATTGGGTCACTTTGGGGTAATTTTCCATGTATTCCTCTTGCTGTTCCTTGGTCAAGGATGAAAACTGGGAACGCTCGTACCAATTCAAGCCCAACGAATCCGCTGCGGCTTGGTAAATGTCCTTCATGAAGGCAGCTCGTGCCTCATGCTTTTCTGTGTTCAAATACGAACTAAAGGCCACAGTCTGTACCACGCCTCCATTTTCCTTGAGCAACAACAATTGTTCATCATCCAGGTTTCGGCTGTGGTCGCAAAGGGCCCTTGCTGAGGAATGCGAAGCAATGATCGGAACTTTGGACAGTTCCACCATTTGGAGCATCGCTTCTTTGGAAGGGTGTGAAATATCGATCATGATGCCCACCCGGTTCATTTCAGCAATGGCTTGTTTTCCCAATTCACTTAGGCCATTGTGCAACCAAATACTGTCCTTTTCTCCGGTATTGGAATCCGAAAATTGGCTATGGCCGTTATGCGCCAGTGACATGTAGCGAGCGCCTCGCTTATGGTATTCTTCAATTTTTGACAGATCCTCACCCATGGGATAGGCATTTTCCACCCCGATCATGGCCACTTTTTTGCCCGATGCCACAATGCTGCGTACATCATCCGAGGTCAATGCCAATTCTATCTGGTCGGGTGCGATTTCCTCACAGAGTTTGTGGATAGCCTCAAACTTGGAAATCGCATTTTCGGAAGCATTGGCGTAGCCTTCGGCATTCAATGCGCCCTGTCCGGTGTACACAATCAACCAGGCCACATCCAAACCGCCTTCCTCCATTTTGGGCAGGTTTAGCTGGGTATTGAGATTTTGGGTGTAATTGATGCTGTCCGTAAAGTTGTTGATGTTAATGTCGTCATGCGTGTCAATGGTAATGACAGCGTCATGGATGCGTTGGGCTTTTTCTTCCAAGGTTTCAGGTTTGTTCTGTTGTTTTTCCGCACAGCCCATCAGCAAGGCAATGCTGCACAAAAGATGGAAATGTTTCATGGTGGGTCGTTTACACCTACAAATAAAGCAATTTGACAACAAAATCCACATGCTACAGAACAATAAATTGGTTTCCCTAGGTCTATTCCTGATTTTTAAGAGGATTAACCAACTAAAGGAAACAACTTGGAAACAAGGGAACTACTCACGTATTTGGAAAAATTGGAAATAGGGCTCAGCAACTTTTCGTATGAGGAATTGGGCACTGTTGAAGCGGGAGAACTCAAAAAATCATTTGAAGTGTTCAAGCAAGGATTGGAAAACAAGGTTTTTGGAGTTCCTGAAATGAAACAATTGGAAGTGATCTATGAGCGAGTGGGCATTCAGGGTTCAGAAGGAAGGCCCTCAACATCAAAAGATGGAGATGTTACACACCAAACCTTACTTTCCCTTATAGATACCTTGGATAAAACCCCGTTATCCCCAAAGCAAAAAGAAATTGTGTCAACATTGAGGCATGTTGCCCAAGGTTTGAATAAGAAATCCACTGAAAATATTAGGAAGTCTGGCAAAATGAAGTCTATTGAGCGAAGCTTGGAATCCAGCTTTTCCTCAAACAACATCAATTTAAGACCTGTCTTGGATGACTGTATGGGGCAAATGGAGCTTTTGGAAGAATTGGTGAAGCTGTTCAAACAAAATGTATTGGAATTTGTGGGCAGTGCCAAAATCCATCTCCAAAACGAAAACTTTAACGCGTTGGATCTGTCGTGCCAAAACGTACAATCCTGTTTGAGAATGATGAAAACCGATGGCCTATTGGAAATCACCCAGGAAATCATCACCCTATGCCGCACGGACAATGACCACAAACACCACTCGTTTCTATATGAACAATTTGTGAAGGAATATCCCAAAGTGGAAGAGCAGGTGGATTTTGAAATGGAATTGCTACGAGCTATGTAATAAAAAATCTGTTGCCATGGCAAACAATGAACTTCCCAAATACCTACAAAGCATTTTTTACCAACTATTTCAGCATACGCCCGATTTGGAATGCAAGTTGCTATTATTGGATCAAATGTTGGAGGTAGGCGACAAAAGAGAGATTCCCTTTTTGGAAGAATTGGAAAACGCTGAGGAAACCAAGATCAGTAACAAAGCCTACGAAATAAAATGTGCGTTACAGGAAAAATTGGGGGTTGTTGCTTCGGAAAGGGAGCGGAGAAGATTGCCCATGAACCTGTGCTTCATCTATGATGAATTCAATATTAGGCCCCATAAAATAGATGCTGACCTAGATTTTGAAGTGGCCTTGGACATTATGGAAATGGAAAAATAAACCGGTAGTGATTTCACAACCAGAAAATAGGATTTCACCACAATTTATTGTAACAGCATAATCTTTACAATAGATTCACGTTATAACAAAGACCCAAACATTTAAACGCAAGATTATCATGCTATACGATACCTACGGAGAAGAATACTTGGCCTTTTTGCAAGAACTCAACGAAATCCTGAGCATAAACGAACTGGCCGAATTGGATTATTTATAGATAACACCCCAAACGTTTTTCCATGAAAAATCATAACCAAGAAAACAACGCGTACTTGAATTTTATTCAAAGTTTGAACGAAATGCTCACTGATTTTGATATTACCCAGTTGAGTAGACCTTGATAGTTTTAGTGAATATCATGAAAAAGGGGATGTCAAAAACATCCCCTTTTTTATTTTCCGTTTGTTTGGGCTTAATCATGGAATTCATCAGGAGCTTTGACCCATGGCTTACTTTTTCAGTTCGTTTCACCTCTCCTTTGGAGAGGTCGAAACTGCTTTGGGCAGTTTCGGGTGAGGAAAAATAAAGAATTTCGGTTTTTGACCTAAAAATCATAATGAAACTGGCGAAATACCCCTATGGCTAGCCTCAGGGATGGTTTGTTTCAAGAAATTCTTTATTTTATCCCAAATACGATTTTAAAATCTTGCTTTTTGAGGTATGTCGCAACTTACGGATGGCTTTTTCCCGAATTTGCCGTACACGCTCCCGGGTCAGGTCAAACGTACTTCCTATTTCTTCCAAGGTCATGGAAGGCTGGTCGCCAATTCCGTAGTACAATCTGACCACATCCGCCTCACGGGGGGAAAGCGTATCCAAGGCCCGGTTGATTTCCGTGTTCAGGGATTGGTGCATCAAGCCTTTGTCCGGTTTTGGTGAATCCCCTGCATTGAGCACATCGTATAAATTGGAGGTTTCCCCTTCCTTCAGGGGTGCATCCATGGAAACGTGCCGACCCGTATTTTTTAGGGATTGTTTTACTTCGGAGACAGTCATGTCCAATTCCTTGGCAATCTCTTCGGCTGAAGGCGGACGCTCATGGGCCTGCTCCAAATAGGAAAACGTCTTTTTGATTTTATTGATGGAACCAATTTTGTTCAAGGGAAGTCGAACCACACGTGATTGCTCGGCCAACGCCTGAAGAATGGACTGCCTGATCCACCACACCGCATAGGAAATAAACTTAAATCCACGAGTCTCATCAAATCGTTTGGCAGCCTTCACAAGGCCAACATTGCCCTCGTTGATCAAATCGGGGAGTTTTAACCCTTGGTTTTGGTATTGTTTTGCCACAGAAACCACGAATCGCAGGTTGGCATTGGTCAATTTTTCAAGAGCCAATTGATCACCCGCTCTGATCCTTTGGGCCAACTCCACTTCTTCCTGGGCAGTAATCAGATCAATTTTACTGATGTCTTGTAGATATTTGTCAAGGGATTTGGATTCTCGGTTGGTGACCTGCTTGATGATTTTTAACTGCCTCATTCTTATATTATGGTTTTGTACGTGTTATAAGCTTACATTATACATTATAAAACCCTATTTTCCAAGTCTCAAATGTTATTGTTATCAAAATGTTATAAGCAGGACGGTGAAAAATGAAAATTTGCACATTTTACCCATTGTTGATAGTATCTTAATAGAAATGCATTTCCAGGGTTAGACTGAACTACAAAAAACTCCTAATTTTGCAAGGTTTGTTAGTTTGGAACATATAAGCCATTTCCATTGGAGGTAAAAAAAGGAGTAAACAAAAAAACATTGTACGATTACCAGCAAGAAGATTTACGAAAAATCTTCAAGCATCTTGATGAACTGCCCGAGGGTACCAATATCTTGTACCAACTTCCTACGGGTGGGGGGAAAACAGTTGTTTTTTCTGAAATAACCCGAAAATACATCCAAAATACGGGCAAAAAGGTGATGGTGCTCACCCATAGGATTGAGTTGAGCAAGCAGACCTCACAAATGCTCCATGGGTTTGGTGTGGCCAATAAAGTCATCAACAGCGAAGTAAAGGAACTCTACGATCAGGACGATTACATGTGCTTTGTTGCCATGGTGGAGACCCTCAACAACAGACTGCAAGAGGAGAAAGTGACCATCAACAACATTGGTCTGGTGATCATTGATGAAGCCCACTACAATTCCTTCCGGAAGTTGTTCAAATATTTTGACAAAGCCACCATTCTTGGGGTAACGGCAACTCCGTTGAGTTCCAACATAAAACTCCCCATGAAGGACCATTACAAACATTTAATCATAGGGGAATCCATTAAATCGCTGATTGAAAAGGGATTTCTGGCCAAGGCCAATCTATACAACTATGATGTAAGCCTTAAAACCCTGAAACTGGGCATTCATGGGGATTACACTGTAAAATCATCCGATGAGTTCTACGGGAACCACAGTATGTTGGGCAAACTGTTGACCGCCTATGAGGAAATTGCCAAAGGCACCAAGACCTTGATTTTCAATAACGGTATCAATACGTCCCTCTACGTGTACGAAACCTTTAAAAAGGCTGGGTACAACATTCGGCATTTGGACAATAAAAATACGGCTACGGAACGGCGCGAAATCTTGGACTGGTTCGCAGAGACCCCGGATGCCATTCTTACTTCCGTGAGTATCCTCACCACCGGCTTTGATGAGCCCACCGTGCAATCCATTATCCTGAACAGGGCCACACGATCCCTCACCTTGTATTTTCAGATGATTGGACGGGGTTCTCGGATATTGCCCGACAAGGACGAGTTCAATGTCATTGATATGGGGAACAACATTGCCCGTTTCGGGCCTTGGGACACTCCGGTGGATTGGCAGGAAATCTTCCATTTTCCCGATTTTTATTTGGAGAACATCAAGAATGATGAGGACATTGAGCGGGAATTTGTCTATGAAATGCCGGATGAACTCAAGGCCAAGTTCAGCAAATCAGACGATATTACCTTCGACATTAAAGCGGAATACAAAAAAGTATTTGCTGAAGGAAAAAAATCCAAGGAAGTCTTGGAACGCAGCATTGAGCAGCATGCCAAAATATGTGTGGAAAACAGCGAGGATGTTTTTGATGCCCGGATTCTGGCCAAGGAACTCAAGGAAGAAATTGCCTATCGCGTGCGCCAATATTCCTATTGTATCATGAACAACACCAAAAACTACAAAGAGTGGTTGGAGGAGGATTATGAGCGGAAACTGCGCTCCAGCATTTCCAAGAAATTCGCGGCCCGCATGTAATCGGGAATTGTTGAGCTATTTGATTTTCAGCTATAGAACTTGAGTCTTGCTCTTGACACTTGGGTTTGCAATTGTCCATTGTGTACCCAACTTTGTACTTTTATCGTTTACCATTGATTCACCATGCAAAAAAAGCTCCTTGTCATTGGCTATGTTTGGCCTGAACCCAGTACCACGGCAGCGGGACACCGTATGCTGCAATTGCTGAAAGCCTTTCAGGGTTTTGGATATCACATCACTTTTGGTTCCACAGCCGTAAAAACCGCTTATAGCTTTGATTTGGAGTGTTTGGGGGTGGAATCGGTAACTATTGCCCTGAACAATTCCAGTTTTGATGATTTTATCACAGCGCTGAAACCCGATGTTGTGGTCTTTGATCGTTTTATGATCGAGGAACAATTTGGTTGGCGGGTAGCCGAATTTGCCCCACAAGCGCTTCGGATTTTGAACACAGAAGACCTTCATGCCTTGCGAAAGGCTAGGGAAGAAGCCCACAAGAAAGAACTACCCTTTAGGGTAGAAGATTGGAAAAACCATCCCATGACCCTGCGGGAAGTGGCCAGTATTTTCCGTTCCGATGTTTCTTTGATGGTGTCCTCCTACGAAATGGAGATTCTTCAGAACGAATTGGGCATATCAAAGTCACTGCTTTTTCATCTGCCGATCATGATGGCCCCAATCACCACTGAAACCATTTCGCAATGGCCCAACTATGCCGAACGGAAGGATTTTGTCTGTGTGGGAAATGGAAAACATGCTCCCAATGTGGATTCTATTCGCATATTGAAAACGGAAATTTGGCCCTTGATTCGGAAACAGCTTCCCGATGCAAACCTGTTTGTGTACGGTGCATACTTACCACAACATATTGCGGAAATGCACAATATCAAGGAAGGTTTTCATGTGAAGGGGTGGGCTGAGGACATCGACACTGTTCTGCAAAACGCTCGGCTTCTGTTGGCTCCCTTACAATTTGGAGCGGGCATCAAAGGGAAATTATTGGATGCCATGCGTTGTGGAACCCCAAGTATCACCACCTCCATGGGTGCAGAAGGCATGCACAACGGTTTGCCCTGGCCTGGTGCTGTTTGTGATGATTGGGAATCTTTTGCCCATACTGCCGTGGAATTCTATCAAAATCCAACAAAATGGGAAGAAGTCCAACAAAATGGGGTGGGACTGATCAACAATTTATATGATAAGGAAGTGCTTCAGCCCAGATTGGAACAAGAAATTGATGCTAAAAAGCAGCATTTGCAAGCCCACCGCTCCCAAAACTTTATCGGACGGATGCTCCAACACCATACCCAAGCCAGCACCAAATACATGGCGAAGTGGATCGAGGCAAAAAACCGTTGAACCTACCGTTTTCTCAACTCAAAAATATCCTTTCTCCGGTCTTTTAAATTTCTTACTGCACCAAATTGATGCAGTTCCCGTAATAAATCAATATCCAAGTCCGCAATAAGTATCATTTCAGTATTGGGTGTTGCTTCAGCTTTGATCCCATTGGTAGGAAATGAAAAATCACAAGGGGTAAAGACCATGGACTGGGCAAACTGGATATCCATATTATGGACATTGGGCAGGTTACCTACGCTTCCCGCGATAGCCACATAACATTCATTTTCAATGGCCCTTGCCTGTGCACAATTCCGAACTCGGGAATACCCATTTTGGGTATCGGTCAAAAAAGGAACGAAGAGGATGTCCATTCCCTCATCGGCAAGAAGTCGGCTTAATTCCGGAAACTCTGAATCATAGCATATAAGGACCCCTATTTTACCACAATCCGTATCAAAAACCTTGAGTTCCTTGCCGCCCTGTAACCCCCATACTTTGGCCTCATCGGGAGTAACATGCAATTTTTCATACCGCTCCACGGTTCCATTTCTTTTGCATAAATAGCCCACATTGTACAACTTTCCGTCCTTTATTTCGGGCATGCTCCCTGCAATGATGTTGATATTGTACGAGATGGAAAAATTGGAGAATTTTTGTACAATCTCCTCGGTATGCTTTGCCAACTCCCGAATAGCTTCCGCTTCACCCAAATGGTTGTTTTTAGCCATTAGTGGCGCATTGAAAAATTCTGGAAAAAGTGCAAAATCTGACCGATATCCTGAAACGGCATCAATAAAATATTCAGCTTGCTGAAGTAAGGAGTCAATATTTTCATACGGGCGCATTTGCCATTGAATAAGCCCCAACCGTACCACTTTTTTCTTGGTAGCTGCCTTTTTTATCGGCTTTTCATAATAAATATTGTCCCATTCCAAGAGCACCGCAAATTCCCTGGAGGCTTCATCACCTTCCAAATATCCTTTTAATATTCTGGCCGGATGAAAATCATTTGATATTTGAAAATTCAGTACGGGGTCCTCAATTTCTTTTCTCCGTACTTTTTCAATGTATTCCTTGGGACTCATTTCTTGCGAATATCTATGGTAGTTGGGAATCCTTCCCCCAAAAGCTATTCCTTTGAGGTTCATTTTTTCGCAAAGTTCCTTTCTGTAATCGTATAACCTTCTCCCCAGTCGTAGCCCTCTAAATTCAGGCTTGATGAAAATATCTATGCCATATAACATATCGCCTTCAGGGTCATGGGAATCAAAAGTGTAGTCCGCAGTAATTTGCCGATACGTGTGACTATCATCAAATTTGTCGTAGTCGATAATAATTGATAGGGCACATCCCGCAATCTGACCATTGACTTTGATGACCACCTGACCTTCTTGAAATTTATCGAGCAATGTCTGAATATGGTGCTCTTTCCAAAAAGCTTCCGGCATGGTAGAGTAAGCCGAGACCATGACATCCTTTATCTCCAAATAATCCTTAAACTGAAGATATTGTAATTCTATAGTATCAATTTCGCTGATTTTCATTCATTCAATTTTTTTATAGCACATTAAATTTTAGCTCGGCATTCCAAAACTGTTCCTTGAGGCCATGGTAAGCGCAATCCGACTTTTGAATCCAAGTTCGGTGAAATTTCTTTTGAAATCAATATACTACAAAATAGGTGATACAACAGCTTTCAATAACCAAACCCTTCAAATTTAACTATACAACCACCTTTTAATCAGTTTGGTGTAGTAGGGCATAATGATATAGACCATCAAAAAAACAATCACACTCGTAACAAAGAGGGTATCAACATAGGTATTGCCAGCGATGTGGAAGCTATTTAATAAAGGTAGCAACAACAAGGGGGTGAAAAGTACTAAGGGATAAATGGCCGACCAGGTCACCAAAAACTGTTTCCATTTTACAGGTGCTTTGGAGGTCGTATCTTTTGGGGCAAACAAGAAGTCCAGCCCACTATTGATTTGGTAGTCATCCCCTTTGGCCAAAAGCGGGCGTACTTTGGCAATCAGGTTATTCCGGTCTTCGGAATGCATCCAGTTCTTTAGATTTTCAATGGTATCAAACCGAAGAATGACGGTATAGGTAAAGGTTACATTCGGAATAGGACGGATGATCTGCCAATCGATATGCCCTTCGTAGTTTCGGCACAGCGGACCAATTTCATTGAGCCAATTCTCATATTCCGGTTGCTTTCCTTCAAGGATTTGATGGTTGATGACGACAGAGGCTCCCTGTTTTTTCATACGGTATGGTTTCGTTCACAATTTCCAGAACGGAAAAAATTGTGGTAAAGATAATTCAGGCAGGTCGATTTCCTAGTGGCCTCCCGCTGAAAAAGCAGGCAGCAATGAAGGATTGTAGGTTGCACCCTTGGCCACCTGAACCATGGTAATCCTGACTTTGGTTGGGAAGAACTTTTCGTGATCGGCTCGTTTGTGGGCATGTCCTTGACCTCCGCTATCATCTTTGATGACCAAGTCCATTTGTTTGATGCCCTCAGCCCAGATTATGGCTTCATTTTCCCAAAATTCTGTCATGGAAACGTCTTTTTCATAAATTCCCTCATCCAAAAACAGGTCTGTGGACGTACAGCCATATCCATTTCCCTGACCTTTGTTGGGAATATAGCACAAGGTCCATTTGGTGGGTTCTTTTCCTGGCGGTTTTTCCAATACTTCCAAACGAATGTGCACGGTACCGTTCCTATAATCCACTGGAGTGGTCCAGTCTTTGGGGATGTCTGGGTTCAACTTGTCCCCAGTGACATAATAATGTGATTTACTGGGCGAAGAATTGTCCGCATCTGCCTTGGTATAGGTGAATTCCTCATCAAAAAGGACAAATTGTTTGGTTTCGGATTGTGCCCAAAAGACCAGAGGGAATGCAACATAGAGGACAAAAAGATAATTTTTCATAAAAAAGATTCAATTGATCAGTTGCCTTTTCATTTGGTACCTGTGCTTACCGATTTACTTTCAGGCGGGCCCAAATAACTGGATTTCAGCCCTCCCAAATCAATCACAAATTTTTGAAATACCACCCCTGGATCCACCATCCAGATTTTTAGGGTATGTTTTCCCGATTTTACAGATGTATGTTCGGTTCGCTTCTTTTTGATGTGATCCGTTACGGAATTGTTCCACCAATCCGGATATTCCCAATCGGGTTGGGTTTCGCTCTCGTGCATATTCACAATCTGGGGTGCTTCATCATCAATGGCGATGGCGTATTTCAATCCTTCATTTTTCTTGTAATTGAGCGTAGGGGAGAGGTAGGTCTCCACCGCCAGTTCGGTTTCATCAAAAACGGTAAACTCGTAAGCCACTGAAGGTCCATTTTTTGGGGATTGACGTTCCGCATTGGCAGGTTCCACGGTAATGGAAGAGTGGGTTCGCCCCAAATTTGGAACTACCGTCCAACGTATGTTTTTGGTATCCGTTTTTTCCGAAAAATGGGCCGCGTTAATGGAAACCACCCCATTATTTTCCACAAAACCAGCTGCTTTGGGCACATCATTTCTGATAGGAACTTTTACCGAATACTCCCTGCCCGCTCCAGAAATTACGATTTCACTGGTCGCTCTTCCTTCGGGTGCCTTGTCCCAATCGATACTGACAAGCACTTTTTCCTCAAACTGAACGGTGCCCGAGGTAGCGGATAATTGCACCCAATCATCTTTTGGGGTGAGGGTGTAACCCAAATCTTCTTCCCCTTGATTGAAGATTTCCAAATAATAGCTTTGGTCGTTGATGGGGTCAAAAGTGGAAAAACTCTGACTGAACAATCCCGTAGTATTCCAACGGGTCCCTATGCCGTGTTCAACCACATATCCCATTGAGGCATTGGGGTTGTTCTGAAGATAGGAAACGGCTGGCATCTTATTGTATTGAGGATTGTTCCAACTGGTATAGCCAATGTGGGTCTGGGCCATGAAGTGGTTCCATTTCCCGTCCTCAAGCTCCTCATGAAATTCCTTGGTAAGGGCTTCGTCCTTGAAAAACAGCTCCTTTACTTGATTCCCATACGTATTGGCCGAGGCTCTTCCCTGTTGTGCATATTGGGCGTTCTTTCCGGCGGCCACATACATTTCATTCAAATTGCTGCACAATTCCACTGGGGAGAGCACCAATTGATAAAAGGCTGATTTATATCGCTCTGGCAGTTTGTTGTAAATGGCTTTACTTTTCTCCACCAACTTTTTGTATTCATCCACGATTCTATCCGCTTCCCGATAATTGTTGAGGCTGTACGTATCAGGTTTTAGCATTTCGGGGGTACGTCGGGCATTGTACTTGGTGTAGAGGGACAAAATTTCTGCGATTTCCTCGGCGTGTTCATCCCCAAATTGCTGTGCGGCCCAACTCACATAATAGTTGGGCAGGTCTTTGGCTCGAATAGCATCGGTATTCCAAGCAAAATCCAAGAAAAAACTAATGGGAAGCTCCATGGGCTTCAAGTCGCCCACGTTTACAATCCATAAATCCTTCACGCCCCATTCGTAGGACAAATTCATCTGCTCCCAAACTCGTTCAAGTTGGGTAACATTGAGCCATCGGTAGGACACGGGACCGCCCACAAAATCAAAATGATAGTACATTCCATACCCACCGGAGTGATTCAAGTCCTCCTTTTTGGGAAGAATGCGGACATTGCCCCAGTTATCATCGCAATACAATACCAAAATATCATCATCTACCCGTAGGCCTTTGTCATAATAATCCTGGACCTCTTTGTAAATGGCCCAAACCTGAGGGGTTTCCTCAGCGGGTTTTTTGGTTACATCGGCAATGATCTTGCGCTGGTCGGCAATGATGGTTTTAAGAAGGTCAACCGCAGTCTCTTCGGACATGGCCTCATCGCCATCGCCCCGCATACCCAGGGTCACCACACTTTCATGATCGCCCATTCGTTCAATACCCTTACGCCAAAACTCCTGTAACTTTTCTTTGTTGGTCTCATAATTCCATGCCCCTTCTCCATAGCGACTCCATTCGTCATGGGCACGCATCATGGGTTCATGGTGACTGGTAGACATTACAATGCCGTATTCATCCGCAAGGCGGGCATTTTCTGGGTCATCATCCGCAAAGGCCGTGGGCTGCCACATGGCTGGCCATAAATAGTTGGCTTTGTTTCGCAATAGCAGTTCAAACACCTTTTCATAAAATTGATGGTTGAAACCTCCAAATGTTTCTTCGGCCCATCCGCGGAGAGCCGGAGCTTCATCATTGAGGAAAATACCTCGGTATTTCACCGAAGGTGCATTGGAAACGTACTTGCCCCTTTCCACATAAATGGCCTCTCTTTGTTTGGCGGGAACATCGGCCCAATAATGCCAAGGGGATACCCCAATTTCTTTGGAAAGCGAAAAAACACCATAAGCGGTGCCGCGTTTGTCACTACCGGCAATGACCAAGGCTTGGGAAACACCGGGATAGGGATTTTTAACGGTCTGCATTATAAAACGTTCCCATTGCCCCTGAATCGGTTCGACATCCAATTTTTTTGAGGCTATCAATTCATCAATGAATGTGCTATTCCCAATAGAGCCTATAATGACCAGGTTCTCAGCAAGAGATGCCTTTGAAGTAACCGCTTTTGGTTTTTTCCCGGTCACTTTTTCAATATCGTCGGCTAGAAATGATGCCGTTTTATGGATTAATTCCTCATCCGAAGCGTCATACAAAATCGTTGCTGTGGAAGTTTCACTTACAATTGGAAGTTGCTGGTTGTTGTCCCTGGTACTGCTTACCTGCAATTGGGCATGGGATAAAAGGGGCAATAGCAGAAGCCCTAGAATTAGTTTTCTCATTTTTATGTGACTGATATGGGCCTAATTAAAAAACAGGCGTAGTTTGTTGCCCGAATATACGCAATCGATTGCGTAAATCAATCAAAGTAAGTAGAAAAAATGCAAAATTACGGCTGAAAACTAAACTCAATGTAGGCTATTATACCCCTCCAATGTTGTTGGTAGTGTTTATTTCACGAATGAGATACCGTGATTTCCACAAATCTTGGATACTTTTTCGAAATCTGGCGGGCCGGGAGGTAATTCAGCTAATTCCTCAAACATTTTTTCGATTCCAGCGGGGAAAGCACTTGTTATCATTTTTGCTTTTTCTGTCCCAACTACTTTCCAAGAATGCGGTAGGTTTCTCGGTGCAAATGCAGTATCCCCTGCCTCCAAAACAACAGTTTCTCCGTTAACCATTATCTCTACTTGCCCTTTGATAACCCTGAAAATTTCGTCTTCATTGGTGTGGATGTGAGGCGGAATGCCAACACCGGGCTCTACATTATCCACCCATTCCGTTATCTGGTCGTTGGTGTCGCTCCCTACTAATTTGTGGGTTTGAATGTCGCCTATGACGTTTAGTACTTCTCCTTCGCTGTCCTTAATAATCTTTGGATAAAGGTCAATATTGTTTTTATTGTTTTCAGATTTGGTATTTCCAAAGACCACACCTGGCATAATGGAAACTCCAAGTCCAAGTCCAACTCCTGCTGCTTGAATAAACTTTTTTCTGTTCATACTACTGGTTTTTGTTTGCAAACAAAGTTACCGGGCCCAATAGTTGTGGACACTTAGAAAAACACGGTATTTCAGTAGAATTTAGGGATGGTCATTCTTTTCTTACCTGTGATGGGGTCTTTCCTGTTTGCTTTTTGAAGTAGTAGCTAAAATATTCTGGGGAACTGAAGCCGATACCGTAGGCTATTTCTTTTACTGATTTGTCGGTGAACTTTAATTCTCTACGTGCGCTCATTGTCAATTGTTCGTCAATGAGGTGTTTGGCGCTCGTGCCTAATACTTCTTTCACACATTCGTGCAGGTATTTATCAGAAACATTGAGTTTCCGGGCATATTCGCCCACTTCGTGAAATTCGGAAAAGTGTTCGTTTATTGCTTTCTTGAATTTATATACAAGCACAGATTTTGCACTATTTTGGTCAATTGATGATTTTATGTTGCATTTTCCATCTATATAGACAAAGAAAGTACTGATTAATGAAAGTATGGCGTTTTCTTTATGTTTGAGATTGGTGCTGATCAATTCGTCAAGCATTTCAAGAATGGCCTGTATGCGTATTTCAATTCCGGGTGCCAAATTTACTTTGGGAATTTGTTCCGAATTAAAAACCCTTACTTCATTGATATGTAGATTTTTAAATAAGGGGTCTTCCAAAATATTTTTAGGAAGATAAAGCACATACCCTGAAGAAATTGAAGTGTCTTTTCGTATTATTTCCCATTTAAAATTCGGTTTCAGGAAATAAACAGCACTTACAATGTCTTCGTATAAAGTATTGTCTATTGTAATGCTTTGCACAGCATCCTTTATCCAAAGAACTGAATAAAAATCACCTTTTTGGCTTGTGATAGTTCTGCTTGTAAGTCGTGATATTTTTATCTCCCTGGTCATTACAATAGTACCGCTAAGGCTTAAAGATATGATTCGTTTTAATAAATTATATCTACCGTTCCCGAAGATCAGTGAAATTTTGGTAAAAATCCAGTAGCAATAAAAGAGATTACGCTATAATTCCCAACATAAAAGTCCTAAAAAACCCAAAAGGAGATTTCCCACTTCCCTTAAAATGGCAATGATTGGGATTTTCCGTTATTTTGTGGTTCAACAAATATGTTTACCATGAAATCACCCAACTGGCAGACCGCCATGGAATTTGAGGACATTACCTATAAAAAATGTGACGGCGTCGCCCGCATCGCCTTTAACCGACCAGATGTGCGCAATGCGTTCCGACCCAAAACCACCAGCGAGCTTTACAAAGCCTTTTATGATGCACAAGAGGACACCTCCATAGGTGTGGTGTTGCTTTCTGGGGAAGGACCGTCCAGCAAAGATGGCAAATGGGCCTTTTGCAGTGGTGGTGACCAAAAGGCTAGGGGTCATAAGGGGTATGTTGGGGATGATGGCTACCACCGCCTCAACATTCTGGAAGTGCAACGCCTTATCCGTTTTATGCCCAAAGTGGTCATTGCCGTAGTGCCCGGTTGGGCCGTTGGGGGAGGGCACAGCCTTCACGTGGTCTGTGATATGACATTGGCCAGCAAAGAACACGCTATTTTTAAACAAACCGACGCCGATGTTACCAGTTTTGACGGTGGCTACGGTTCTGCGTATCTCGCCAAGATGGTAGGACAGAAAAAAGCCCGTGAGATTTTCTTTTTGGGCCGAAACTACTCCGCCCAGGAAGCCTTTGAAATGGGTATGGTGAATGCCGTGATTCCCCATGATGAGTTGGAAGATACGGCCTATCAATGGGCACAGGAAATACTGGCCAAGTCGCCCACCTCAATTAAAATGCTCAAGTTTGCCATGAACCTTACTGATGATGGCATGGTGGGGCAACAGGTTTTTGCCGGAGAGGCCACGCGTTTGGCCTACATGACCGATGAGGCCAAAGAAGGAAGAAATGCTTTCTTGGAAAAACGCAAACCTGACTTTGGGAAGGACAAATGGATTCCGTAGCACAATGGACAATTTTCAATGAGCAATTATCAATAGTGGAGGGTAATTGGTGCTATTCGTGAAATTTGTGTCAGTTTAGCTTAATCACAAAAGGTGCTAAACCAAAAAGAGCCTTGCCACTTGGGTCAAGACTCTTTTACGAGAACACTATATGAAAATGAAAAAATTTACTTTCGTTTTTAATTACATTGTAAAAGTACCACCAGAGTGCCCGCAAATGAAATTATTGTTGTGAAACTCCCCATTGTTGTGGCGATGAGGATTGTTTTTGTAAGTCATCCGTTTTTTTAAAGACTTAATCGGAAATACCAACGCCATGAAAATCAATATTCTAGCCCTGTTTTTGCGTGCAATACTGACTTCCTACCCAACATCATACAGTACAGGGGACATGGTTTTGGAAGTGATCATCCCTTAATGGCATCAACTACCGCTTTTAAGACACCATTGGCATCAAATTCCGGTTCTTCTGCCAGACCAGTGCGTACCACCACCAAATCCTTTGAAGGAATCACAAACACATGCTGCCCCTGATATCCATTGCAAGAAAACAGGTCTTTGGGTACATCGGGATATTTGCCTTCAGCGTTCAACCAAAAGTGTGCGCCATATTCCCCATCAGAATGTAGGGTAGGAGTGGCAATATAATCCACCCATTCAGCATCAAAAATCTGTTCCCCGTTCCATGTGCCTCTATCCAAATACAATTGACCAAATCGGGCCCAGTCCCTTGTACTGGCCCACGCATAGGACGAGCCCACATAATTTCCGGCAATATCGGCTTCCAAGACCATGGAATACATCCCGATTTTGTCAATCAATGCCGAATAGGGGAAATCCAAATATTCCTGATGGCTCCGAAACTGCTGTCGAAGAATCCCGGAAAGCAAATTGGTAGTGCCTGAGGAATAGTTCCAAATTTCGGTAGGTTGGGCAATGGCTTTTTTCTCCTTTTGTATTTGGGTCATGTCACTATCCAAGAACAACATCTTGGTCACATCAGAAATACCGCTATAATCCTCATCCCATTCCAACCCGCTCTGCATGCGAAGCAAATGGTTCAAGGTAATATCCTTGCGCTCATCATCCTTCCATTCTGCAATGGGAGCCGGCCAGTCCATCTCCAGTTTTCCTTGATGTTCCAAAATTCCGAAACAGGTTGCCAAAACACTTTTGGTCATGGACCATCCTAAAATTGGGGTGCCCTTGGTAAAGCCATCAACATACTTTTCGGCCAACAAATGTCCTTTGTACAAAATCAAAAAAGTTCGAGTTTTCTGCACTTCGGGATTGGCAAAGGCCACCGCCAATGCTTTGTTGATTTGATCCATATCCACTTCTTCAAAAATAGAATCCAAAGGGGCAGCTTGACCATATGGATAAGGAATGGTGTCCATTGATCGGTTTCGGTTAGGCCGAATGGTGAGTTTGCTTGGGTCATAATCATCGTTGATCAGTACGGTTCCCAATCCATCACGATACACCGCTGTACGTTCCATGAGCCCATACACTGTTGAAGAAGCTGAATTTGAAGCTTCGTTCACTTCCGTGGTAGCCAATTTTATCATAGGCACATTATTGTCGTTCAGGTTCATGGATGCTTCAGAACGTTCGGCAACAAATACTCCGGATGCCATATTTTTGGCAGCATAGCCAGAGATAATGTTCAGCTTGGGGTAATTGAGATAGACCACCACTCCTATAACAATCAGAAGCAGCAGCAAAATGCGTTTAAGTAGTTTCATGGTTTTGGATTTGTTGTAACTTTCTGCATCTAAATATAAAATATATGTCTAACATTGGATTGATCATTGAGGAACGCAGCAGGGATATCGGGGATTTTTTGGTGGGACGACTTATCCCTTTTCGGAAGAAACGGATGATAGGCCCCTTTATTTTCATCGATCATATGGGGCCCACAGAACTAGGCCCTGATAGATATATGGATGTAAACCAGCATCCGCATTTGGGGCTTTCCACCTTAACCTTTATGCTGGAGGGGGAAATTATTCATGAGGACAGTTTGGGTACACAACAACGCATAAAACCGGGTTCGGTAAACTGGATGACCGCCGGAAAAGGGGTCACACACACCGAACGTACTCCAAAAGATATGCGGGAGGGGACTATTTTTACGGCCCATGGCTATCAAATTTGGGTGGCCTTGCCGAAAGAGTTGGAGGATATGGAACCCCAATTTCATCACATTGATGGTAAGGATTTGCCCAAATGGCTGGATAATGGTGTAGAATTCACCTTGGTGGCAGGGGAAGGGTACGGAAAAGAGTCCCCAGTGCCTGTGCATTCCAATTTGTTTATGGTTGAAGTGAAAAACACCGAAAGCTATTCCCTTAATGTGAACGGGAAGCTTAAGGGTGAAATCGGGATCTGCATTGTGGAAGGCAGTATTGAAGCTTGTGGAGAGGTGGTTGAAAAAGGGAACATTCTCGTGTCCAAGGTTGAGGACACCTGCAACATTATTTTGCGCCCAAACACTCATTTATTGTTGTTTGGTGGAGAGCCTTTTCCAGAGGAACGCCATATTTATTGGAATTTTGTATCATCCAGTAAAGAAAAAATTGAAGCGGCCAAAGAAGCATGGCGGAACAAAACTTTTCCCATGATGGAAAACGATAACACCTATGTTCCCTTGCCCGAGTAAATTGTGGAAATATGTATCTTTAGGATGCAACCATTCCCAATGCCTATTGAAAAAATTACTCTTCTGTTTTATTGTGGTGGCGGCTTGCACCAGTAACGAGCCTATCCAAAAACCCACCCATGAGTGGATAGGGCGTGAGGTTACGGCTTCGGCCTACAATTCGGTGTTTTGGCAGACGGATAGTGTCAATCCCACAGTGGCGGCTTGGGGCGATACCCTAAAACCCGGCATGAAGAGCATTGCGGTATCACGCGACCTGATCAAAATGGGATTGAAGCACAATACCATGGTGAAAATCGACACCTTTCCCGACACTTTTTACGTAAAGGACAAAATGCACTATCGGTGGCGAAACCGAATCGATATTTATATGGGAAAAGATGTGAAAAAGGCACGGGAGTGGGGGCGAAAGAAACTCATGATCTGCTACGCCATCCCCATTGAGGAATAAATTATCCCTTTTGATTTTTATAGGAATTCCACAAACTTTCCGCTCGTTCTGCATCCATTTCGCCATCAAAAACCACTAATCGGTATTGTAAGTTGTAGCTATTTCCAGCCTTCATGAGCCAATCCATGGTCTTGATAGGGCAAACGTTCACAAAAATATAGCCGTCGTGCATTTCCTTGGGCCAAATTCGTAAAGGTTCGGGGTGGTTGTAGTTGTTTGGATTGGACATCAGCAAAAAGCCACCATGACCATCACCCAATTTACCCTGAACCAAACACCATTTGGCCAAAGAGCCATCCACATTCTCCCGGGTAATGCCTTCTGAGGTCAAAATTTCGCTAGTGGCATCGGTCCATTCTTTGGTAGCCCGGATGGAAAACCCACCATACCGATATTCAATAAGTTTAAAATCACTATCCGTGGTCTGGTATTCAATGTCAACATCCAAAGCGTAGGTTTTGTCATCCAATTCGGTTACGGTCACGGTCTGAACTTCATTGAGTGCTATTTTCTCCGGTTCTTGCTTCAACACAACATGCTCATGGTGTGTACGGAACGTATTGTCCCCGATTTCCTTGAATTCTTTGAACCGTACCGTACCTTTCTTATCGCCCAAATTCCAAAAATCGATGGTGTCACCCTCAAAAACAACCCGTGTCCATGGGTTCCACACCCCAAAATGGTGGTAATGATCTTCAGGGTGAATGGCCGTCAAGGTATGTCCCCCCAAAGTTTTTAAGGGATGGATAAATCCACTGCGATGGAAAGCGGAATCAACGCCTTCCGGTGGGGGCATGGTTTCAAATTGATAGGAGAGAACATCGGTATCGGAAATGGACAACACCAACCTTTCAGCTTCTTTTCTGGATGCGTAGGGGCTTTTGTCACAGGAAGCTATCAGTATGAACAGTACAGAAAGATAAACAAGGGAATATTTCATGGTTAAGGTTGTTGGTGTTTCTAAAGATATTAAATAATCGTTGACCCAATTTTGAATTTTGGGCTACATTTGGGTATGGTTCCATTTCAATCTTTTTTGAAAAAAATTAGGCTTTTTGGTTTTATAAGTGTTCTTTTCATGTCGTGCACTATTCAAAAAGAGATTGTGGACATTCCCATCATCTTTGATGAACAGCGCATCGAACTCACCAAGGAATATATGGCCCAGCGCTATGGTCTGGAGCAGGACACCACCACGATTGTTCCCAAAATGATCGTGTTGCATTGGACGGCCATTCCAACGCTGAAAAGGTCTTTTGCTGCTTTCAATAGGTCTACCTTGCCCAATTGGCGACCTGATTTGGAAAATGTGAGTGGACTGAACGTTTCCTCCCATTTTTTGGTGGATCGCAACGGCACCATTTACAGATTGATGCCCGAAACCACCATGGCGCGACACACCATTGGCCTGAACCATTGCGCCATTGGCATTGAGAATGTGGGTGGTACGGAGGGACTTCCGTTGACCAGAAAACAATTGAGGTCGAACATCTATCTGGTACAGTATCTCGCTTCAAAATATGACATTGATTACCTAATTGGCCATCAGGAATATACCCAATTTGAAGGTCACCCACTATGGTTGGAAGTGGATGATGGCTATCGGACCAAAAAGACCGACCCGGGCATGGATTTCATGAAAAAGGTGCGAAAAGCGACGAAAAAATTTAACTTTAAACCCGTTCCAACACAATAGAACCATGCTCAAAAGACTGCTTCCCATTTTTATTGCATTGCTGACACTTTCAGTACAGGGTCAGGACCCGATAACCTCCAAACTTTACGAAACCTATGAAAAGTACAAGGAACCGTCCTTGGGGGAACGGCGTATAAAGCATAGTCAGTTGCAGCCTTTGATCCAACAATTCAAGGCCAATCCAAAGTTTGAGGTACAGAAAGTAGGGGAGTCCATTCAAGGTCGGGATTTACACCTTATCAGTATAGGAACGGGAGATATCAATGTTTTTTTATGGTCGCAGATGCATGGCAACGAACCTACGGCCACCCAAGCCATTTTTGACATCCTCCATTTTTTGGATGCCCCTGACTTTAAGGAGGAGAAAGAAGAAATCCTATCCAAGCTGAAGTTGCACTTTTTACCGATGGTAAATCCAGATGGGGCAGAAGTGTTCCAACGTAGAAATGCTTTGGGCATTGACATCAACCGGGACGCTTTGCGATTGCAATCGCCCGAAGGGCGGGCCCTGAAACGTATCCGTGACAGTTTGGATGCGGATTTCGGCTTCAATCTCCATGATCAAAGCACCTATTACAATGCGGAATTGACGGACAAACCCGCCACCATTTCCTATTTGGCCACGGCCTTTAATTATGAAAAAGACATTAATGAGGTGCGGGCCAATGCCATGAAGGTGATTGTGTACATGAACAAGATCATTCAAAACTATGCGCCAGGGCAGGTGGGACGATACAGTGATGATTTTGAGCCCCGTGCTTTTGGCGACAATATTGCCAAATGGGGCACCAGTCTTATTTTAATTGAATCCGGTGGTTATGCCAACGATGTGGAGAAACAAGAAATTCGAAAGCTCAATTATGTTTCCATTATTTCGGCACTGTATACCATCGCCACGGGCAGTTACAAGAACATTCCTGTGGAGGATTACGAGAAAATTCCCCATAACGATAGGAAGTTGTTCGACCTGAAAATTGAAAATGTAACCTATGAACTTTTGGGGAATGATTATATTTTGGATTTGGGCATTTTTAGAAATGAAGTGGACTTAAAGGGTCATATTGATTTTTATTACAAAAGTGTTGTTGATGACCAGGGAGACCTTTCCACATTTTACGGGTATGAAACCTTTGATGCTTCTGGGTATACCATAGTGCCCCCAAAAGTGTCCGCGATGGGCAATGGACAGGAACCAAAAAATCTCTTGCAGCAGGGTATTGCTTATGTAAAGACAATGCTTCCGGACAACGGATTTTCGGTAGATCAACCCTTGCATAAGACGGGACCTAACTTTAAACTAAATTCTTTTAATCTACAGCCCGGGGTCAATCCCACCTTTTTTTTGGAGAAAGAAGGCAAAATAACCCATGCGGTCATCAATGGATTTTTATTGGATCTTTCCAAACCGCTTGACGAACAAAAATTCGGCAATGCTTTGATTTTTCGTTAATAGCCATAATGGAAGGTAATGCTGGAACCATGGAGGATTAAAATGGTCAACATAATCAGCAATACGCAAACAATGGAGGCGAATAGGGAAAGTACCAGGCTTTTAAATCCGTTGGAAAATGGGCCTATGGCGCTGTTTTCGATAATTTCTTTTACTACATCCATCACATTTCATTTTAAGTTCAACTTATCTTCGGGGTCATTAGGATGTTTTTAGTTGTCGTCTGTATACTATAAACAACTATCGGTCTAAAAACCCTACATTTTGAGGGTTTTCACAAAGATTTCCAGTATTTTCTTGCCCAGATTCACACAATTATGAAAAAACTGATTTTAACTGCATTATCCCTGTTGGCCATACAATGGATGTCGGCACAGGAAAACACCATCGATTTGTTCAACGGTAAAAATCTGGACGGATGGGTCAACCATGGTGAAGAGAAATGGTTTGTTGAAAATGGCGAACTTATCTGCGAAAGTGGCCCCAAAGCGGAATACGGCTATTTATCCACAGAAGATTTTTACGACGATTTTGAACTGACTTTGGAATTCAAACAAGAAGCTGATGGCAACAGCGGTGTTTTTATCCGCTCCACATTTGAAGGCACAAAAGTCAATGGTTGGCAAGTAGAGGTTGCCCCTCCCGGAAAAGACACCGGTGGAATTTATGAATCCTATGGCCGCGGTTGGTTGATCAAGCCCGACCCAGAAAAAGATAAAGCCCTAAAAATGGGGGAGTGGAACACCCTAAAAATCCGGGCAGTAGGTTCAAGCGTGACCTCTTGGCTCAATGGAACCGAAATGGTGCATTTGGAAGATGAAAAAATTGGAGAGGGAAAAGGGGCCATCGCGCTTCAGATTCATGATGGCGGTGGCATTCGGGTAAAATGGCGAAATATTAAGGTTACGCCCTTGGGCACTAGATAAAAAAGAAGCTGTCTAAAAAGTATTGAAACACGTCATTCTGAATTCCTGCCTGCCGCCAGGCAAGGTATTTCAGAATCTCACCATACTGATAAACAAATCATTATGGGAACCTGAAACAAGTTCAGGTTGACGAAAATTGACTTTTTAGACACCCTCTTTTTATGATTTTTATTTGAATCTTTATTTCTTCAAAGGAGTCACTACAAAGCTTTTGTACTCTATGGGGCCGTGATCTCCCTGAATCATGAAAGGACCGGGCTCTCCTTCTTTACTGTCCAATGCACCCCCGGTAATACCCGGGATAGTAGCGTCGCTTATAACGGTTTTGCCATTGAGGACCACAGTTACGCGTCGGCCAATTAGGGTAATATCATACGTTTGCCACTCCCCAGCGGGCTTGGCCGCATTTTCATTGGGTTCCAGAAAACCGTAGATGCCGCCCAAATAAATATCCAAGGGCTCCAGACCTTCGCTGTCCACGATCTGTACTTCGTAACGGCCTCGTAGGTAGATGCCACTGTTACTTCCTTTGGGGTATCTGAACTCCGTATGCAGCTTAAAATCCTGGAATTTTTCATTGGTGATGAGGTTGGAGCCCGATTCAGGACTGGTCAATATGCCATCTTTCACCACCCATTGGTTCTTTTCGCCATCCACATGCCATCCAGTCAAGTCCTTTCCGTTAAAAACATCGATTGGTGTATCCCAGTTTGGATTCTCGATATAGGTCAATTCAGGAGCTTTCACCCCGGTCCATTCGGTAATGGAGCCATCGGTGTAGATCATCGTACCCTTGAGTTTGTCATCGGCCAATTCTCCATGAAAGATCATATCGCTTCCCTTGGGCTCCCATTGGTTGGGAATACGGAAGGTAAACTTGTTGTCACCGTAGGTTTCCACTTCGGCAATAGGGCGAGCACTGCCAAAGGCAAATACAAATCGACCAATCAATGTTGCGGTTCCCGAATGCAGTATTTCCAGCCAAGAAGGAACGGTTTGGCCATTAAACGCCATGTCCAGGTCCCATCGTCCTTCCAACGGGCTAATGTGTTGGGAATACGATTTAATACTCGTTCCCGTAATGCATACAAAAATAAAAAGATGTAGCAGTTTTGCTTTAGAAATCATAGTTTGATGTTTAGTTGACATCCAAGATACACAATCTTGTAAATGTCCCCTGCATCACCCTATAAAAATCCATTATTCACATCCACCTGTGAAGCCGTTGGCATTGAACTTGGTCTGTACCGCACCTTGAAGGCTCCCATTGGTCAATTGGATCACAAGGTTGTTTTCCCCACTACCATCCCGTTTTGGGGTACAGTATTCAAAAAGATAAAAGCTATTGGCCTGCTCCGACACCCGTTGCGAAATTTGGTTGAAGGTAGTTTCCAATTCTTCCTTGTTTCCGGCAAACACACTCGCCGTTTTCCCAATTTCCATAAGAATGTCCGCATCAATCTCCGCACCCAAACCAATGGTGTAGTAGGAGATATTTCTACTTGCGTTTTCAACGGCCCGCAATGCATTTTCCTCACTATAGCGGGAAGCTTGGTCCGTTCCATCGGTGAACAATACAATGGATGCCGCTCCAATTACAGATTCTTGTTGGCTCTCCCTCAATAAATCTTCGGCAATATCCGTGGACTTGATTACCGCACCATATAAATCCGTGGAAGGATCACTGCTGATATCCGAGGTTATGCCGTCAATGGCAGTGGTGAGTTCCGTTGCGGAAGAAGTCAGCGGGTTCAATAGATGCAACTCATCTTCCCCATCAAACCAATAAATGGCCATTTTAAAGGAATCTGTTTCCGGGGTGGGGATCACATTGTTGACAAAACTGGTAGAAGCTGATTTCAATTCCTCCAAACTACCTTGAAGCACACTGTTGCTTAAATCCAACACCAGTACCGTATTATTGTTGAACACCTGCGTATTTGGTGAAATTCGGGCTTGTGATTCCGAAGGGGATATTTCATTGAAACAATCATCGTTCCGGCCTTGCTCATATATGGTGAATTGATCTGCGCTCAATCCAGAGACCGGGTTTCCTTGAAGGTCGGATACCTTAAAAAGAATAGAGACTTTGGCAGGCAATGCAGTAAACTGATCCTGTATGGACAACAACAAATCATTTTCTTCAAAGCCAAGACAATCATCGGGGTTCTGTCCTTGTCCCAATTCTCCATCATTAATGTCAAAATTGACATCATCATCAGCATTTCCACAGGAAAAAATTAAAAGGGCAAGGGCAAAAAGAGAGCAATAGCGAAAAACGTTTTTCATTTTCATAAAAGTTAAGGTTCACCATGCAGAACGTTGAATTTGCTTGAAAATTATCTTACCAAACCACAATAGATTTAAAGAAAAGTTAAAAAAAAGGAGCGGCTGTTAAAAAAAGAACATTCCATCCATTTTTTGGTAACTTCAACAGCAAACATTGACAACAATAATCAATTCAAGAAACTATGCCAACGTATCAAATCACAGTCAATGGCGCGTCAAAAACCGTTGACGTTGCCGAGGACACCCCTGTTTTATGGGTGCTCAGAGATCATTTAGATCTAGTAGGCACCAAGTATGGATGTGGGATAGGGCAATGTGGTGCCTGTACCATCCATGTTGATGGCACGGCCATGAGAAGCTGCTCGCTTACCCTTTCGCAAGTGGAAGGAAAATCCATCACCACCATTGAAGGACTTTCCGAAAATGGAGATCACCCTGTTCAAGAGGCTTGGAAAGAAATGGATGTGCCCCAATGCGGCTACTGCCAAGCCGGTCAGATCATGACCGCCTCCGCATTCCTGGCAAGCAATCCCAACCCAACAGAAGAGGATATTGAAAATGCCATGCACGGCAATATCTGTCGATGTGCGACCTATACCAGAATTCGAAAAGCAGTAAAGATTGCTGCGGACAACATGGAATAATCAGCTTTCATCCCAAAAAACAGAAAAATGTCAACGAACAATATCAATAATACACTAAATAGAAGGTCATTTCTGCGCAACACTTCCCTTGCTGGAGGAGGTCTGCTGATTGGCTTTAACCTTTTCCAGGCGTGCAAACCCAAAGTAATCAAAGAACCCGCCATTGATTTGGCCAGTTTGGATTACAACGATTTTAATGCCTTCATCAAAATCGCCGACAACGGTGCGGTCACCATTTTTTCTCCAAACCCAGAAGTGGGTCAGAATGTAAAGACCTCCATGCCCATGATCATAGCCGAAGAGCTGGACGTGGCATGGAAAAATGTTCATGTGGAACAAGGTATTTTAGATACCAACAATTACACCCGGCAAGTTGCTGGTGGTAGCCAGTCCATCCGATTTGGATGGGACGCTTTACGCCAAACCGGGGCGGCTGCCAAGCAGATGTTGGTGAGCGCCGCAGCGGCACGCTGGGGTGTGGACCCATCAGAATGTACGGTGAGCGAAGGTGTCATCACCAATGCAGCAGGAGAGACTTTGGGCTATGGGGATGTAGTAAAAGAAGCGGCCCAATTGGAAGTTCCGGAAGATGTGACCCTCAAAAAGCCCAGTGCGTATAAAATCATGGGCAAACCCACCCCTAATGTGGACATCGATGAAATCATCACCGGAAAGCCTTTATATGGAATGGACTACAAAGCTGATGGCATGGTATACGCTTCCGTTTTGCGTCCACCTGCCTTTGGTCAAAAACTGGTTTCCTATGATGATTCCGAAGCACGGGCCATGTCCGGTGTGGTGGATATTTTCACCATAGGGGAAAAAGTACGCGGTCTTGCAGAAAAAGACCCTGGGGTATTAAATATCATCAGTGATAGTGATAAGGTGGTGGTCCTTGCCAATTCTACATGGGAAGCCATGAAAGCCAAGAAAGCGATAAAAGCCGAATGGGAGCAAGCCACCAAAGCGGAAAATACCGAAGAACACGACAAAATTTTGACAGACCTCCTGGATGGGAACAAGTTTGAAACTCGTAGATCGGACGGAAATATTACAAAGGCCTTTGCTGAAGCGGACCAAATTTTAGAACGTACTTACGAGTCGCCCTTTTTGCCGCACAGCTGTATGGAACCCATGAACTTTTTTGCGGACATAACCGATGAAAAGATACATTTGGTAGGGCCCATTCAAACTCCTGAAAGAACTGCTGGATTTGTGTCCGAACTTTTGGGCCGTGCTCCAGAAGAAATTCATTTGGAAATGACCCGGATTGGAGGTGGTTTTGGAAGAAGATTGTTTGGAAACTTTGCCATAGAAGCCGCTGAAATTTCCGATAAGGCCAAAAAGCCCGTGAAACTGGTCTATTCCCGAGAAGACGACATGGAAGATGGAATCTACAGGATGTCCATCAAATACCGCATAAAAGCAGGAATCAAAGATGGTAAGGTTTCGGCATACCATTTAAAGGAAGCTGCGGTCAATTCCAATATGTATGGGTTGATTCCCCACTTCTTCCCGGCCGGAGCCATAGAAAATTATCAGGTGGATAGCGTGGCCTATAACAGTAATATAACTACAGGGGCCTGGCGGGCACCCTATACCAATTTCTTGGCCTTTGCCGAGCAAAGTTTCTTTGACGAGTTGGCCGAAGTGATGGAAGTGGACAAAATTCAATTGCGATTGGACCTTTTGGATAAAGTAAAACCAGAAGAGGACGAACGCATCCAATATTCGCCTGAACGGATGAAAGAGGTGATTCGCACAGCGGTTGAAAAATCGGGTTGGGGAACCAAACCAGACAATGTGTATCAAGGCTTTGTGAATTATTATTGCCACAACAGCCACGTAGCAGAGGTAGCCGATGTGGAAATTGAAAACGGAGAGCCCGTTGTAAAGAAAATCACTTGCGTAGTGGATTGTGGCATCGTTGTGAACCCACTGGCGGCCAAAAATTTGGTTGAAGGTGGTGTGTTGGATGGTGTTGGGCATTCCATGTATGGCGATTTTACTTTTAAGGATGGAAAACCCACCGCCACTAACTTTGATGGCTATCGACTCATCCGAATGAAAGAAGCTCCCCTAGTGGAAACCTATTTCATAGATAATGGACTTTCACCAACTGGATTGGGAGAACCGACATTGCCACCAGCGGGAGGTGCTGTGGCCAATGCCATGAAAGCCGCTACGGGCAATAGACTATATAAACAACCATTCACCAAAACACCAGAACTTTTAAAAGTACCAGAAAAAGAAATTATAGGTTGATTATATGACAATACTCTTGTTTGGAATTACAAAGGACATCGTGGGTGCGCCCACTTTGTCCGTTCCCACAGCTAGCATTACAGGAAAAAAAATACCAAAAACAGTAAAGGAATTGAAAACATTTCTGGGCAATACGTATCCAGAACTGAACAAACTGTCCTCTTTGGCCGTGGCCGTCAACAACAGCTATGCCGAAGATGACCAGGTTATCAATTCCTATGACGAAATTGCACTTATCCCTCCGGTAAGTGGGGGATAATCCATGCAAAATCGGTAACTTACCCCTATAAAAGAAGTAAAGGATTTATGCTGATAGACAATCACGGAAGAAAAATCAATTATTTAAGACTGGCCGTAACCGACCGGTGCAATCTGCGTTGCAATTATTGCATGCCTTCGGAGGGCATCAATTTTGTGAAAAATGACAGGTTGTTATCCATATCGGAACTCAAAAAGGTCAGTGAAATATTGGTTTCCCAAGGGATTGATAAAATACGGATTACCGGCGGAGAGCCATTTGTACGGAAAAATTTGATGAAATTGATGCGCCATCTTTCAAAATTGGAGGGTCTCAATGATGTATCCGTCACCACAAATGCCACCTTGATCGGCCCCCATATTGATGAACTCAAGGAGTTGGGCATCACCAACATCAATGTGAGTTTGGATTCCATCAATAGGGAAACCTTTGAGCGGATCACCCGAAGAAAACAATTTGATACTGTACACAACAATCTCATCCGGTTGATCACCGAAGGGTTCAATGTACGTATCAACTTTATAGTTTTGGAGGGACAAAACGAGGAGGACATCATTCCTATTCTGGATGTAATGAAACATCATAAGGTTTCCGTTCGTTTTCTGGAAGAAATGCCGTTCAATGGCGGCTCCAAGAATTTCAATACCATTAAATGGAACTACAAAGCCATTTTGGAGCATATCGCCGAGACCTATCCCAATTACGAGAAACTGGAATCTCCCAAGGAATCAACCTCCATCAACTATAAGATTGAAGGGCATAAGGGCACCTTTGGGATCATTCCTTCTTTTAGCCGGACTTTTTGTGGCAGTTGCAACCGCTTACGGATTACCGCAACGGGGGATGTCATCACCTGTCTATATGGCAAACCCAAGGCCAATTTACGGGATTTGGTTCGTGATGAACCCAACACCGAAAAAGTAAAGGAAACAATCCTTACTGCCATTGGCGACAGAGCGAAAACAGGTTTTGAGGCACAAGAGAAGCATTCCCAAACCGTATTTGACAGTTCCATGACCTCAATAGGAGGCTAATTTTCGGATAAAACAATATAGTATGTCCAGCACAACACCTCAATTATATGGATTGGTCCTTGCCGGAGGAAAAAGCACCCGAATGGGTTCGGACAAAGGTCTTTTGACCTACCATGATGTTCCGCAACAGGAATATTTATATGGGTTATTGAGGCAGCTTTGCGATGATGTCTTCCTCAGTATTCGGGAGGAGCAAGAACCCACCATTCCCGATGGATTCAAGTCCATTATTGATAAAAATGAATACCGCGGACCGTTCAATGGCATATTGAGTGCCCACAAAACCCACCCCAATATAGCCTGGTTGGTACTGGCCTGCGACCTTCCCCTGATAGATTTAAAAACGTTACAACAGTTGGTGGAAAACAGGAATCCAAGCCAATGGGCCACCTCCTTTGCCACAAAAAAAACAGGACTTCCAGAACCATTGATCACTATTTGGGAGCCCGAGGGGTTGAATGGGGCAATGCAATATCTGGAAACTGCGGAAAGTTCATGTCCCCGCAAGTTTTTGATCAATTCTGATACAAAATTGGTCTTTCCCGAGCAAGACGAAGTGCTCTACAACGCCAATAATATTGAGGATTACAAGTATGCCAAATCCAAAATAGAGTGACCCATGAGCAGGTATACCAGACAGACCCAATTGAAGGATTTTGGACCCGAAGGGCAAAAGAAATTGTCCCAAAGTAAGGTCTTGGTCGTGGGTTTGGGCGGATTGGGGCTTCCCGTGCTCCAATATCTGAATGCCATGGGCGTAGGAACTTTGGGGTTGATGGATCAAGATATCATTGAACTTCACAATCTGCAACGACAGGTACTCTACACCGAACATGATTTAGGACGACAGAAACTGGAAGTGGTCCATGAAAAGATGAGCGCTCAGAATTCGCAGACCCACTTTAACCTTTACGACACTTTTTTGACCAAGGACAATGCGTTGGAAACCATCAAGGATTACGATTTAGTGGTTGATGCCACCGATAATTTCCCAACGCGATATCTCATTAACGATGCCTGTGTTTTGCTGAAAAAACCATTTGTGTATGGAGCCTTACACGGTTTTGAAGGACATGTGAGTGTTTTCAATTATCAAGGTGGGCCAACCTATCGCTGCCTGTACCCCAATATGCCCAGTGCCGAAGAAGTACCCAATTGTAATGAGAATGGGGTGCTGGGGGTTATTCCGGGTATTATCGGGACGTTTCAAGCGTTGGAGGCTATAAAAGTATTGACCGAAATAGGGGAGGTGCTCTCAGGAAAACTGTTGTTGTTTGATGGATTGAGCCAACAGTCCACTAAAATTGGTTTCAAACTAAATCCAAAGAATTTGGAGTTGAAGAAACTCCAGGATTTTTATGAACCTTTGGATTGTGATGTGGTTCCCGCGATAACTGCTGAAGATTTCCAATCGCTACTGGGATCCAAAACAAGAATCACTTTGATTGATGTCAGGACCGAAGAGGAGTTTATGGATCGGAATCTGAAAGAAGCCATTAATATTCCTTTGGATAGTTTGGAACATGCTTCAGTGCATGTAGATACAGCAGAAACGGTGTATGTGGTCTGCCAATCGGGAAAACGAAGTGAATTGGCCGTAAAACAGTTTCAAAACCAATATCCAAACAAACAGTTCTTCAATATTTTAGGTGGAATGAACAAAATTGCGACGCTATGTCCCTAGATGCAACGGATTTTATCTTGTTGACCTTGGCATTTTTCGTGGTTGCTACGCTCTATTCCGCTGTGGGCTTTGGCGGCGGGTCCAGTTATTTGGCCATTTTAACCTTGGTCCTGACCAGCTTTTTTGCCATTAGGACTACCGCATTGCTTTGCAACCTGACCGTGGTTACGGGAAGTTGTTACCTCTACTACAAAAATGGGCATTTACCGCTTAAAAAATTCTTGCCCTTTGTCATCACCAGTATTCCCATGGCATTCATTGGAGCTTCGTTCAGACTAAAGGAACAGGTTTTCTTTATCCTATTGGCACTGGCACTGATTGTTTCCGCCATTGCGCTCATTTATCAGACCATGGCGCTTAATTCAAACTTCAATGTAAAAAAATACCCTCCGTATATGTCCTATTTGTTAGGTGCTGGAATTGGATTTTTGTCTGGGCTTGTGGGTATTGGTGGAGGAATCTTTTTGGCCCCAGTGCTCAATCACATGAAATGGGACAAACCCATTGTGATTGCATCCCTGGCCAGTTTTTTTATTTTGGTCAACTCCGTTTCGGGAATTGGTGGATTGTTCACCAGCAATTCCTTTGAACTATTTTGGCCCGAAATATTGGGTCTCCTTTTTGCCGTATTGTTGGGCGGCCAGTTAGGCGTTCGGCTCAGTATTGGTAAATTGTCCGCAAAACGCATTCGGATGCTGACCGGTATTTTGGTATTGTTTGTAGGCATTCGCGTATTGTTGAAAAACGGATTTGAAATAGCCCTCTTTTCATGATTGCATTTGATGAAGCTTTACAAAAAGTTCTGGATCATTCCCAAGACTATGGGGATGAATCGATTGAATTGGTTGATTCCCATGGAAGAATTTTAGCGGAAACCATTAGAGCAGACCGAGATTTTCCTCCTTTTGATAGATCCACCAAAGATGGTATTGCGATTCGGTTTGATGCCCTCAATGCCCAAAATCGAGGTTTTAAGATCGCAGGTATTGCGCAAGCGGGAAGCCCACAATTGGTTTTGGAAGATGCAGATTCCTGTATTGAAGTGATGACCGGGGCCATTGTGCCCCACAACGCCGACACCGTGGTCATGTACGAGCATACCACAAAGAATGAAGAGGCTTTTATCATTAATGAACCTCTCAAAAAAGGACAGAATATTCACTATCAGGCCAGTGATGTTGAAAAAGGTGAAGTTTTACTTCAACCCGGTGTAAAAATCACTGCAGCCGAAATTGGGGTGCTGTCCACCGTGGGAAAGGCCAAGGTTACAGTAAAAAAGCTTCCAAAAGTTGCGGTAATATCCACAGGGAATGAGCTTGTGGATGTAGACAAAAGCCCATTGCCGTTCCAAATTCGAAAATCCAATTCGTATTCCTTGATTTCCCTTTTGGAAAATGAGAAAATTAAAGGGGATATCCACCACCTTTTGGATGATCCATCCACTATTAAGCAGACATTGGAAAACCTCCTGAAAAATTACGATGTGCTCTTGCTGAGCGGTGGTGTTTCCAAAGGAAAATATGATTTTCTGCCAGAGGCTTTTGATAGCCTGGGGGTTGAAAAAGTTTTTCACAGGGTATTGCAACGCCCCGGGAAACCATTTTGGTTCGGACAACATAAAGCGTTTAACACCACCGTGTTTTCCTTTCCGGGAAATCCGGTCTCCACCTTTGTCAACTACCACTTGTACTTCAAGCCATGGCTTAACAAAACTTTAGGAACGAACACATTGCAATTTGGTGTATTTTTAAACGAGCCCTACGTAAACCATACAGATTTGACGCTGTTCGTTGGGGTTAAAATAAAAATGATAGCGGGAAAATGGGCTGCCAGCACCATCTCCTCAACAGGTTCTGGGGATTTGTTGGCTTTGACCAAATACGATGGCTTTATAAAGGTACTTCCAAAGGAAGAAATACCAAAAGACAAGGTTGTACCCCTTATCCCAACCAGAAACAACGGTGTACTATGACACATGAGCTAAAAACCATTATCCAACATTACGAAGCAAGACAGGAAAACGCCATATTGGCTACGGTTGTCGCTTTGGACGGCTCTTCCTATCGTAGGCCCGGTGTCCGTATGTTGATTTTTGAAAATGGTGACATGATCGGAGCGGTTAGCGGCGGCTGTGTGGAAAAAGAGGTGTTACGACAGGCTCAATCCGTTTTTACCACGGGCGTATCACGGGTCATGGTATACGATGGTCGATACCGCTTGGGGTGCGAGGGCATTCTCTACATTTTGTTGGAACCCTTCAGCCCGGACCATTCCTTTTTGGCCGAATTTTGGAAGACCATCGAAAGTAGAAAATCGTTTCATATTCGGTCCTATTTCCAAAAAGAGCAAAGTGACGATGCTGGATACCATTCGGTATTTCAATTTGGTGAAAATGAGGTTCCAATCGCTCAAAATACTGAACCCAATAGCGATTTCTCTGTTTTTGAGCAGGAATTGCTTCCTTGTTTTCAACTACTGATTATAGGGGCAGAACATGATGCCGTCCAGCTGTGCAAATATGCTTCCCTCACCGGATGGGAGGTAAGTGTAGTGGCCAATCCCAGGGAAGAAAAGACCAAAAAGGATTTTCCGGGCATCCATAAATTCATCCAAGTGGAGCCTGAAATGTTTCAACACACCCTGGACGATCAAACTGCTGTGGTTATCATGACCCACAGTTTTGTGAAGGACCTTCAGTTTGTCATGGCGTTGAAAGAAGAGCAAGGCGCTTATATTGGACTGTTGGGGCCTTTCAAGAGACGGGAACAACTTTTTGACGAACTGTTGGAACGGTTTCCGGACATTTCCGAAGATTTTTTGGAAAAAATCCACGGTCCTGCCGGTATCGACATAGGTGCCGAAACACCCCAGGAAATTGCCCTTTCCATTTTATCCGAAATTCTGTCGGTGGTCAATAACAAAGCTCCCCAATTGCTCAAAGATAAAATGGGGAAAATCCACAGTTAGCCAATGACTTCCATTACTGTTCTTATATTGGCTGCCGGTGCCTCCACAAGAATGGAGGGCGGGCCCAAGCAACTATTGCCCTGGAAGGACACAACGCTATTGGGCCATGCCATCCGTCAGGCCAGGCAAATCACCGAATCCGTATTTGTGGTTTTAGGGGCCCATGCTGACGAAATCAAGAAAATCATCCCCAACAATGTGAAAATCATAGACAATCCCAATTGGGAAAAAGGAATGGGCAGTTCCATTTCTGTGGGGGTCGAAGATATTTTGGGCACCAACAGCAATCCATCTGGATTGCTCATCATGCTGGCAGACCAACCTTTGTTGGATGCTTCCTATTTAGATGAAGTAAAAACGGAATTTCAAAATAACGAATGCAAAATAGTGGCAACTGCTTATGGGGATAAATTAGGCGTGCCAGCAATTTTTCATCCTTCCTTATTCCTGGAACTTTCCAAATTGGATAAAGATTTTGGAGCCAAACACATCATTGAAAAATATAAAGCAGATACCATCATTGTATTTCCCGAAGGGAAGGAAATCGATATTGACACTAAAAATGATTACATCCAATCAACTGATATTAAATAATTTATACATGAAAATCTATACTTTTACTTTAGCAGTCATCTCCTGCTTTGCATTCACCCATGCCCAAGAAATGGGATTTGAGGAATACAACCCCACTTCAACCTTAGTGGTGCCAGAACACCCTGTGGAAAGGGCCAAGTTTACTTTTATTGACGTGCACAGTCACCAGTTTCGAATGGATAGTCAAGATTTGTCTGAACTGATCAAGGACATGGACAAACTCAATGAAGGCATCATGGTGAATTTGAGCGGCGGTTCTGGGGAGGACCTCAAGGCTAAATTGAAGAATGTGAACGAGCATTATCCCAATCGGTTTGCCATTTTTGCCAATGTGGACTACAGTGGGGTGGGAAGTCCAAATTGGGGTGAACAAGCCGCTGCGCAATTGGAAAAGGATGTGAAAAATGGGGCTAAAGGATTAAAAGTCTATAAAAGTTTAGGCTTGCGAAACAATGATGTCAATGGAAACCGAATTCCTGTGGATGACCCCAGACTGGACCCCATTTGGGCCAAATGTGCCGAGCTTGGGATCCCTGTACTCATCCATTCTGCCGATCCAAAGTCGTTTTGGGACCCCATGGATGGGGATAACGAACGATGGTTGGAGCTGAAGACACACCCCAGAAGACTACGTTCGGCCACAGACCCAGTGCCTTGGCAACAAATCATTGATGAACAGCATCGTATGTTCAAAAAGCATCCCAAAACCAAGTTCATCAATGCGCACATGGGATGGTACGCCAACAATTTGGATAGGCTAGGGGAGTTGATGGATGAAATTCCCAACATGAATGTGGGCATAGGGGCCATTATTGCTGAATTGGGACGACAACCGAGACGGGCACGGGAATTTTTCATTAAATACCAAGATCGCATTCTCTTTGGAAAGGATAGTTGGCAACCCGAGGAATTTCCTACCTATTTCAGGGTACTGGAAACCGCGGATGAGTATTTCCCATACTACAAAAAATACCATGCGTTCTGGGCCATGTACGGGCTGGACCTCCCCGATGAGGTTTTAAAGAAAGTGTACTACAAAAATGCGCTCAATCTGATTCCAGGCTTGGACAAATCCTTGTTTGCGGATTAAGGCTGCGCCCTATTTTTGGTAACAGGCCTTTTTGGGTCCAGTTCCACAGTATCCAAATCCTGAAAAATGCCACAGGATATCTGTTTTTTGACCAATGAAGGAGATTTTTTCCTTTTGATCAATGCTTCAATTTCCTTATTTAAAAATTGCATGGGAAAATAGTTTTATTCAAAAACGAAATCCAGTTCGATTTATTTTGATTTTCAGGGGGTTGCTGTTCCTTTCTCATCCATTTTTCGCTGAACATACTCCAAAACCGTCATCCAGTTCATTTTCAAGATCAAAGCGGCGGTAGGAATGTTGTCCTGCTCAATAGCTTGTGTAATTGACTTATTTTGTCGGTTGGCCGATTCAAAAAAAGTAGTGTCCTTAGCAAAACCTTGTTCATAAAAGCGTAGTCGAACTTTAAGGCTTTCCAAGGTTTGTAACAAAACCGTATTGGTACAGTTTTTTACAAGAAGTCGATGGAATTCAAAGCGGCCATTCAGGCTTTTTTCATCATCCAATTGCTTCGCTTGGCGCCACAAATGCTCAACATCCTCCGGATGGAACAGGGAACTCTCCAGTGCAATTACTTCCAGCTGTGCTACGGTCTCGTAAAGGTTTCCGGCTTCTTTTTTGGTTAAGTGTGTGACTACAAAACCTCGATTGGGGACCGCATTGATTACCCGGGCCTGCTCCAACTGGCTCAACGCCTCACGGATAGGGGTGACACTAATGCCAATAGTTCGCGATAAGGACGCAAGATTGATGGTTTTTCCAATGGTAAGCTCCCCTTTTTCTATCTGGCCCAACAAATGGTCCTTCACTTTATCCCTTAGGATGGTAATTTGGCTCATGGCACTAAATTACAAATCGTATACGATTTAACGGGAAACCATTGCGCTTATTATCCTATATTTAGAATCAATTTTTGGTGAAATGAAGTAAAAAGACATAAACTAAACTTTCATGGCAGGCTACTCAGCAACACCTTTGGCCAAAAAACTGGGAATCAAAGAAGGATTTTCCATTACGCTCTACAATGCGCCAAAATACTATTGGGATTTGTTCACGGATTTGCCCGGCAATTTGGATGTTCGCAATGGACTGGGAGAGGACAAGCAGGATTTCATCCACATTTTCTGCACAGATTTGGAAGAACTGGTCAGTGTTGCCTCTCCATACAAAGAAATACTAAAAATGGATGGAATTCTTTGGGTAAGCTGGCCCAAGGGTACGTCCAAAATACAAACTGATTTAAAACGTGAGCCCGTTCGCGACCATTTGCTCTCGCTTGGATTGGTTGACACCAAAGTTGCTGCCATCGACGAGGATTGGAGCGGACTCAAATTTGTATATCGATTAAGGGACAGAAAGTAACTTTCATTTTTTCCATATTCGATTGTTTTTTCACATTTCTTTTAGGAATAAACCTACGGTTTTGGTTATATTACAATGCTAATTCAACTAAAACTGTTATATATGGGACATTGTTACAAATTCTGTTCTGCACTTTTTCTATTCACTCTTTTTTCTTTATCAACAACTGCCCAAAAACCTGATCCTTCCCCATATGCGGGATTGGAATTCAGAAGTATCGGGCCTGCGCTGACCTCTGGGCGTATCGCTGATATTGCTATTCATCCAAACAACGAAAGTATTTGGTATGTTGCCGTTGGTTCGGGTGGCGTTTGGAAAACCATCAACGCTGGGGTCACTTGGGACCCCATTTTTGATGACCAATCCAGCTATTCCATTGGATGTGTTACCATAGACCCCAACAACCCCAGTACCATTTGGGTCGGAACCGGTGAAAATGTGGGAGGTAGACACGTTGGTTTCGGCGACGGGGTTTATGTGAGTCACGATGAGGGCAAAACCTGGAAAAACACAGGGCTAAAGACCTCTGAACATATTTCCAAAATCATTGTCCATCCCGAAAATTCCAATATTGTTTGGGTGGCCGCTCAAGGGCCGCTTTGGGCCAAAGGTGGGGAGCGAGGCTTTTATAAAACCACGGATGGCGGAAATACCTGGAACAGAACCCTCGGCAACAGTGAATGGACCGGGGTTACGGATATTGTGATGGATCCTACCAATCCAGATGTGTTGTACGCTGCCACATGGGACCGCCATAGAACAGTTGCTGCCTATATGGGGGGAGGGCCCGGGTCTGGAATTCACAAAAGTAGCGATGGTGGCGATACATGGACCGAATTGACCAACGGAATCCCGACCTCGAATTTGGGGAAAATCGGTTTGGCCATTTCTCCTTTTGACCACGAAACGGTTTATGCGGCCATTGAATTGGACCGAAAAAAAGGAGGGCTGTACATGACCGAAAATGGTGGTGCTTCTTGGACCAAGCAATCCGATGCGGTTTCAGGAGGAACCGGGCCACATTACTATCAAGAATTGTACGCTTCCCCTCATCATGAAGGAAGACTTTATTTAATGAGTTACATTGTGTTGATTTCCAATGACTATGGAAAAACATTTACACAAATGAATGAAGAGAAAAAGCATGTGGACAGTCATGCCATGGCCTTTAAAAAGTCTGACCCGGATTATGTGCTTTTCGGAACGGATGGTGGCCTGTATGAATCCTACGACCACACCAAAACATGGCGCTACTTTGACAATCTTCCCGTGACCCAATACTATAAAATTGCCGTTGACGATTCCACACCCTTTTACAATATTTATGGTGGCACCCAAGACAATGGCTCCCACGGAGGGCCATCCCAAACCAAAAACCAAGCTGGAATACTGAATTCCGATTGGTGGATCACCTTGGGCGCAGACGGTCACCAATCCGCAACAGAACCGGGAAATCCAGATATCACCTACGGTGAGTTTCAACAAGGGTGGTTATGGCGAATAGACCAGACCACTGGAGAAACCGTTTTTGTACAACCACAGCCAAGGGCAGGGGAACCCCACGAACGTTTCAATTGGGATGCCCCCATTTTAGTGAGTCCCCATAAGCCCGAACGCCTTTATTTTGCCTCGTACCGTGTGTGGAAATCAGAAAACAGGGGAGATGAGTGGACCCCAATTTCAACAGACCTTACCCGAAATGAAGAACGTTTGACCCTTCCCATCATGGGAGGGCAACAAAGTTGGGACAATCCTTGGGATGTCGATGCCATGTCCAACTACAACACCATCACCTCATTGGCGGAATCCCCGGTACAAGAGGGGCTCATCTACGCAGGTACGGACGATGGAATCCTTCAGGTTACGGATGATGGCGGCAACACTTGGCGAAAAATCATGTTGGGCAACATAAAAGGTGTTCCCAGCAGGGCCTTTGTCAACGATGTTAGGGCCGATCTGCATGATGCCAATACCGTTTATTTGGTTCTGGACAACCACAAGGAAGGAGACTTTAAACCTTATCTGCTCAAGAGCACGGACAAAGGCAGCACTTGGACCTTTATCAATGGGAATTTGCCCAAGCGATTGATCACCTGGCGGATTGTGCAAGACCACAAAAAGAAGGAAATGCTATTTGCCGCTACGGAATTTGGCATTTATTTCACCAACAATGGGGGGAGCACCTGGACAAAACTGGATGGGGGAGTCCCCACCATTTCTTTTAGGGATGTCACCATCCAAAGAAGGGAAGATGATTTGGTTGGAGGCACCTTCGGGCGTGGTATTTATATTTTGGATGATATTTCCCCACTTCGGGATTTTGATGCTTCCACAAAAGAGCCTACCTTATTTAAAGTACAACCGGCCTATTGGTATATGGAAAAAGAAGCCGTATATGGACAAGGGCATTCAGAATATGCGGCCAAAAATCCACCTTATGGGGCCACATTCACCTATTATTTACCTGAAAAACTAAAATCCTTAAAAGAAGTACGGACCGAGAAAGAAAAAGAACTCACCAAACAAAAGGCCAACATTCCGTTTCCGGGATGGGACAAACTTGAGGATGAAACCCTTCAGGAAAAACCGGCTTTAGTGCTTATGGTAAAGAATGCTGATGGAGAAGTGGTCAATACAGTGGAAGGAACCAACAAAAAGGGCTTCAACCGCGTAGCTTGGGACTTGTCCTATGCGAACCGAAGTGGTATCCCTCTGGAAAGCCCAACTAGTGCAGGAGGGGATGAAGAGTTTTTACCTTCACCATACAAAGCCACACCAGGAACCTATTCCGTGGAATTGTACCAAAGCGTGGATGGAGAGTTAGTGCAACTTTCCACTGCCCAAAGCTTTGAGGTGAAACCCTTGGGCGAAGGCGCACTTCCTTCAAAACCAGTTGCTGAAATTGATGCGTTCCGTGATAGGTTCCAGAAATTCCAACAAGACCTTACGGCCACTACCACTGTATTGCAGAAAAGTTTACAGAAGGTGGATGCCATGAAACGGGCCATGGAACAAGCCGAACGGCCGAGCACTGCGCTTTCCAACAAAATTTTTGAGGCAAAATCCCAATTATTGGCCTTGGATGTAAAAATGCGCGGAAATCCGGCCAAAAATGAAATAGGGAAGCGGAACCCTCCACTACCTGAAGATGGCGTATTTATTGGAACGGTGGCCCTAGGAAACACCTATGGACCTACTGGAAACCAAAAAGCAGCCGTGGATAGGGCAGACAACCAGTTGCAGGAAATTAAAAACGAATTGTCCGTTTTGGTCAATAGCACATTACCTGCTTTGGAATCTGAATTGAAGGCCGCAGGAGCACCTTGGATTGAAAGTCAAGGACTCATCAAAAACTAAAGTTTATGCCATTTTTCCGTTCCTTCCTGTTGATCTTTATAAGTTCTGTGTTTGGGCTTCAGGCGCAGTACACAGCGTCGGATTGGGGGGAACGGGACAAATGGATGAAAACCGATTCCCTACTTGCGATGACAGCAGTGGGCGAAGGGGACAAGGTGGCTGATATTGGTTGCCATGAAGGCTATTTGAGCATGCATTTGGCCAGAAAGGTATCAGAGACCGGCAGGGTCTATGCCGTGGACATTCGGGAAGACCGATTGCAAAAGCTGCGTACCAATGCCCATGACAGAAGCCTTGGGAACATCATCACTATTCTGGGGGATACCGATAATCCAAAATTACCGGAAGGCACATTGGATGCCGTTTTCATTTTTGACACTTATCACGAGATGGATGCCCATGAGGAAATCCTTCAGCATGTAAAAAAGGCCTTGAAACCGGGAGGACAGCTCATCCTCATGGAAAAACTAAAGGATTGGGTGCGCGGTAAATCAAGAAATCAACAAACTGCATCACATTCCTTGGGCCCAGAGTATGTCCGCGAAGAGTTGAAACAAGCGGGCTTCACCCTAGTTTCTGAAATAGAAGACCATGGCGATTGGGAACGGGAAACCGATAAGCAGATGTGGGTAATCCTTGCCAAAAAATCAGACTAGCGGATGATACTACTCACGGCGAACGTACACATAACTCTGGATGCCGGGTAAATCATCCCCAACGGCATAGGTAAGACGGTCACCACTAAAACTAAGCGTCCCCAAGGTGTTGCTGCCTTGAAATGTGATTTGGTTTCCACTGACAATCCAAGCACCTGTGCCCATTGTTGTATTATCGGTGCATTGGGCAAAATATTGACCCCCGGTAATGGCTGTAACAGATATGTCGGTCTGCTCAAAAGTCCAGGTATTGTCCCCATCGATCAATATGGTGCCTGAAGCACAGTCCAATTCATTCATCAGATTGGTGGAAGAAGTACCATCCATATCAATATCCTGGGCCGAACTCACATTTACCTCGGACAAATCCCATATCCCGATTACCTGTACTTCAGCCGCAACAGCTCCATCACCATCATCGCTGCTGCAGGACATCATCAAGAAAATTAAAAATAAACAGGGGAAAAAGGCTCTAATTTTTTTCATAGTTCAATTGTTTAGTTCAAGTTACAGATTGTCCGAAATCAATCATATTGCCCTGTCACTTCGAGACCTTCGACTACGCTCAGGATAAACTAAAGTCGAGAAGTTATTGGATTCAACGTCTTAAAAATAAGGTCTCGACTGCGCTCGACCTGACAACTCTTTATTTATATGATTGATTACGGATATTCAAGTTCAAGTTTTATACCCTTAAAATAACACAAATCAGGATGTATTATTTTAAAAGGGTTGCATTTTATCGATAAATGATTTCAAAAAACACTAAAAGATATGCCATATCGTTAGTGAACCGTAACCCTTAACTAAAGTAAAATGAACGGACTTACGAAAAAAATTTACACGATTGCCATATCGGGTGCTTTTTTGCTTTTTGCCCAATCTTGTAGCGAAGATGGCAAACCAAACGCTGAACAAGAATTGACCCAGACCGAGTTGCAGACCATTATGGAGACCGATGACATCTCCAGTGTTGCCGATAATGCCCTCGCCGAACTTTTTGCGGATAACAGTGCTGGCAAATCTGCCGTCTCTGCCAAAACCAATGATTGTTATGTTGCGGAATATTCAGAAACCGGATTTGTGGCCACATTCAATAACTGTGTATTGAACGGAACGGACAACGTGAACGGTACTGTGACCGTGACCTACGAAGTAGGGGAGGAATCGGCTTCTTTTACCGCCACGTATGTGGATTTTTATGTGGGTACCATCAAAATAAATGGAACCCGAAGCTTTGTTATGAATGGAAATATGGACACCAACTCCTTTTCATTTACCGTTACCAGCGATATGAACGTTGAGTTTGAGGATGAAAGCATCATTTCTGAATCAGGTACAAAAACCTTTGGCTTTACTTTTGGCGAAGACCTGCAGAGCAGCACCTTTAGCCTTGCCGGCGATTGGACCATTCAGGCTGACGGCAACACCTACGCGGTAGAAATAGTGGACACCCTTGAAGGTAGCCTTAGTTGTGAAAATATAACCTCGGGAAGCATGATCGTCACCAAAAACGGTCTCGACATTGTGGTGGATTTTGGAGCTGGTGAGTGTGACAACACCGCCACTTTGGTTTATCCCAACGGGGCTTCGGAAGAGATAACACTATAAGTTTCCAAGAACAACATAAGAGAAAGCATCGGCGCAGGTCGGTGCTTTTTTTGTTTCCCCAATTCCAACACAACCTTAATCATAGAATTCCTCGGGGCTTTGCCCTTGGTTTATTTTGTCAGTTCGCTTCACCTCTCCTTTGGAGAGGTCGAAATTGCCATGGGCAGTTTCGGGTGATGAAAATAAAGAATTTCGGTTTTTGATCTTTAGGTCAAAATGAAACTGGGGAAATACCCCTATGCTTGCCTTGCGGATAGTCGGCTTCAAGAAATTCTTTATTGGGGTTTGACTATATTTATGGAAATCTTTCGAACTTGACCATGGTACAGGATATTGTAAATGCCCAAAACGATTTTTTTGCGACCCAAAAGACCAAGAATGTCGCTCTTAGAAAACAACTCTTAAAACGGTTGAAACAAGAAATCGAAGTGCAGGAAGATGCCATTTGCAATGCACTGTATGCCGATTTTAAGAAACCGAAGTTTGAGGCCCTGGCCACGGAGACCCAATTGGTGCTTGCCGAGCTGGGCCATGCCATACAAAATGTGGAGCGGTGGAGCAGGCCCATTCCCGTTGAAGCTTCGTGGACCAATTTCCCGTCAAAGGACTGGATCCAGCCCGAACCCTTTGGCAAAGTATTGATCATTTCGCCGTGGAATTATCCTTTTATGTTGACTTTGGCCCCGTTGGTGGGTGCGTTGGCCGCCGGGAATACGGCTGTTTTGAAACCCTCGGAATTGAGCCCCAACACTTCACGGATCATTGCCCAGATCATTCAGAATGTATTTCCTGCTGAATACGTGGCAGTGGTGGAAGGGGGCGTGGAGACTTCACAAGCGCTTTTGGCCGAAAAATGGGAGTACATTTTCTTTACCGGAAGCACCCGTGTGGGTAAAATCGTGTACAAAAGTGCTGCGGAACACTTGACCCCAGTGACCTTGGAACTTGGGGGCAAAAACCCTTGCGTAGTGGACGAAACGGCATCCGTCAAGTTAGCGGCCAAACGTATTGCATGGGGCAAATTCATCAATGCGGGACAAACCTGCATCGCCCCGGATTATATTTTGGTCCATAAAACAGTCAAAGAGCGGTTTGTGGAGGAGCTCAAACACCATATCACCGAATTTTATGGGTCGGACATTCAGAAATCCCTGGATTTTGCCCGAATCACCACCGAAAAACACTATCGGGAACTTAAAGAAAAACTTGAGGGTCAAACCCTTCTTTTTGGGGGAAGCTGTGTGGATTCCGAAAAATATGTGGCGCCCACCTTGGTGGATGAACCCGATATGAACAGCAAATTGATGGAAGGGGAAATCTTTGGGCCGATTCTGCCCATCATTGCGTATGAAACCGAGGGTGACCTGCACCGTTATATTTCAAACTATGGAAAATCCTTGGCGTTTTATCTGTTTTCCACCGATAAAAAATTCCAAAAAAAGCTGATGTCGCAATACTCTTTTGGTGGGGGAACCATCAACGACACCGTGATCCATATCAGCAACAAACGTCTGCCTTTTGGCGGTGTGGGCCCATCGGGAATAGGGGGGTACCACGGCAAACATTCCTTTGATTTGTTTTCGCATAAAAAATCGATTGTAAAGCGGGGCAATTGGCTCGACATCCCTTTGCGGTATGCGCCCTACAAGCTCTCAACGGCATGGGCAAAGCGTTTTAAGCACCTTTTTTAGCGGCATTTTTTTGTGAAATCCGTAATTTTAAGGGTATCTCACTGAATACCAAACATTTATTTATTAATCAAAAGTTAAACTGGGAAATGTTGTGCAAATTTGGTGCTATATTTAAAATACACACCAAAACAATGACACCATGAACGCTAAAAACACCTCGAGCAAATACCGCATCTCCGTTTTACTTGATCTATCCAAAAGCTCCGAGCTTGTATTGACCAATGCCGTGCAACTGGCAAAGGCCTTGAATGGGTCGGTGGAGGTCTTTCACGTAAAGCCGGCGACGGATATCGTAAAACGGGAAAGTCAATTGTCCGCCATCCGAACCATTTATAAAGATGACCGGGACACCCGCTCCAAAATGCAGGATTTGATCCGTACCATAGAAGAAGAGGAAGGCATTAAGCTTTCCTATAAATTGGAATATGGCAATGTAAAAAACAGGGTAAGGGACTATTTGGCCCTCCAAAAACCAGATATTTTGGTCCTGGGCAAACGCAGACCCAATTTCCTAGGGGAAAGTATCACCGATTTTGTGATCAATGAGACCAATATCAATGTGCTGATTACTGGAAAAGATGACAAATTCCATACATTCAAGGACATTAATTTGGGGGTTTTTGGCAGTGGACTGCGCGAAAATGGTTTGGAAATCATAAAAGATTTGAAGCGGGACAGCGAAAAGCCTGTGCGAATTTTTAATATTAAAGGTAAAATAGCACTAGGCGAACAAGATAGTAACCCTTGGCCTAAAACCGTTTCCTATGTGTTTACTGAAGGCGCCAATGCCATGGACGGTCTGGTGAGCTATGTATCACGGACCAATACACAATTGTTGTGCGTTTCCAAAAACGAGGGTAAAACCTTGGCGTTTCAAACCAATCCTGCCAAAGAGGTAATGCGCAAAGCCACCGTACCGATTTTTATTATGGCATAGAAAGAATAGAAAGGGGAGTTTTATGGCTTTCTTTGGTTTTGAGTTGTTCTGTTTTACATAATGTAGATTATAGTTCAAATTATAATCATAAACAAATTGCGGGCAGCCCTGCCTGCAGCAGGCGGATTTGCTATTTGATATAATATCAGTTCTGTACACCGGCCTGTATTTCTTCTGTCAAGTTATTAAAAATCAGATATGTTAATATTATTGCCATGCATAACCAGAGCACGCCTATTTGCTACTAAGTCTGCCGCAACCATTGGGTCTATTTCATACATTTTATCAATTTCCCGGTTATATTTATCAATCATAGAATCAAAAACTTTGCTTGTATCTTGGCCGTTAAAAAATTCAATTAACCCAAAATTAGCACATTCAATAAATGGATCGAAAAAATTTGTCCAAATGTATATTACCTCTGAATAACCAATGAAACATTGACAATTACAAGATATCAGATCTTTTCCTAGTTCTTTTCCAGAACTACAGGAAAAGGTGTACACAAAACCTCCTTCAAAATCTTTTCCATTTTGTGCTATAGAAACATATTCTGTTGTAGCTGATTTTAATAGCGAATTGCTAGAGCCATGTGAGTAAGCACCAAATATAAATTTTGGTAGGGGGCTTATGTGCATAGATATTGACAAATCATTTAATTGTTGACTGCCTAGCTCTGAAAATTTTATGCTTTTTGATTTTAAAAAGGCATTTAATCTTTCCTTGCACGCTAAGAAAAATTTACCCATAGATAAATCTTCCTCATCACAAACAATAAGAATATCAGCCATTACAACTCCTTTTTCCCTCTTAATAATAAATCAATCGTAAGAGCATTAAGTTTCACCGCAAACTCTTTCCCAATTTCTGTTTGCGCCCTAATTTCTCTCAAAATATCATTTAAAGAGTATGATTTTCCATCTGTACTGATATAAATTGGTTTATCCTTATCTTCTTCATTTTCTATAATCCAGTCTTCTATTGTATTATCTAAGCTTGTTTCGAGTTTTAAATATGCTTTATCAACCATTTCTATGGATTCTTCTAAGGTAGAATCTTTACTTAAAAAACCATAGGCGTGGTTATTTATGAAATCACCAAATTCCTCTTCAGTTTGATTAATTCCACTCCATAATATAACAGGAATCAAGGCTGATGTTTTGTTAATTTCTTCTAGTAATTTGTGACCATCTTCTCGATCACTCCCTGAAAATTCAATATCAAGTAGAACAATTTGATTTATGTCCAAGTTTGTTTTAATGAAATTCAAACCTTCCGAAGGCTTATCAAAAAACTCAACTTTACCATATTTGTCCTCAAGGCTAAAAAGCAATGCATGCTCTTCTATATCTTTGTTATCATCAATTACAACAATTGTCACTTCCATTGATTTTATTTTTTAAAGGGCAATTTTATCTTAAAAGTTGCTCCAGTAGGTTTAAGTTCATTTTCAACTACTTCAATTTCTCCTTGCATGGCCTCTATTCTAGTCTTAACCATGTAAAGTCCCATCCCAGCTCCGCCATCTTCTGCTGTCTTTGTAAAGAAAATGTCAAAAATCCTAAACTTATCTTCTTCTTTAATTCCTATGCCATTATCAGAAAAAAGAATTGTTACATCATCCTTAGTAGTTATAGTACTACACTTAATAAGTTTATTTTTTTTTCCTTTTAAGGCTTTTATGGAATTGGAAATCAAATTATCAAAAATGTCTTCTAAAGCTTTCCTATTATAATTTAATATTAAGTCTGAATTTATTTCGATATTGAAAGAAATTCCTTCGTTTTGAAATCTATCAAAATAGATAATTTCAAAAAGACTACTAACCAACTCTTTTAAATTAATCTCTTCTACCTCAGTATCTGATTTTGCATACTTCAGCATAAAGTCAACTCCTTTTCTGAGTTTTAGCATTTCCTGGTAAATATTCTTTGATATTTTTAAAAATCTTTGTTCAAGTTTGGGGTTTGGATAATGTTTATAAAAGTACTCTGCACTTGTAAGTATATGTCCAATAGTGTGTTTAGTCATGTGTGAAAACATGGCGGCATATGTTTGAAGGGTAACAAGACTAAAAAATAAATCTTCTTTTTGCTTGCTTTCCTTTTCTAATTTTGCATAGTCCTTAATGCTCTTATTTACACTACCTTGAATTTTTCCAAGATTAGCCTCTATATATCTCAACCTTTCCTTGACCTTAGGTGATGCGTCTTTTTTAATTAATGCTATATCCTTCTTTAAATTTTTCAAGTCGTTATTTGCTCCACCAAGATTTGACTTTGTAACAGTTCTTTCTTCTTGTTTTAAATGTTTATAATACGATTCTAACTGGACTATTTGCTCAATGATTAATTTCTTCAGTTCTTCCCATGCTTCATTATCTACAAAACCTTGGCGGTTCGTCGATTCAATGATATTTGGGTTGTTTTCGTCCGAAATTTCAACATATCCAAGTAAATCCCTACTGCCAAACCTCTCAAAAAAACCTGAATATCTTCTTTTATCTAGACCTAAAATATCTTTTTGCTTATCTTGATGAGCTACATATTCTGCAAACGGCGTTGTAATTATACCATCCCGGTAAATTTTTATTCCGTCAATATCTGTTTTAAAATGCTTCTTAAATTTGTTTTTATCTTCCTGATTAAAATAATATAAATGCATTTTTAATAATCCACACGGTCTAGCTGGAACATTAATTATTTTCAGGTTACCATTTTCATGTTTGAGAATCTCTTGAGTCTTTTCCTCTTCATCAAAGGATAAGTCAACTTTTTTTGTTGCAAAGTCAATTAATTGACTTTTCACCTCCCTGTTTTTGAAATTCTCGTAGGGAGAATTAATCCATATTCTAAATGGATGCTCTGGCTTAATTTCTGAATTTGGTGAAACTAATTTCGAAAGTTCCTTAAAGGCTCTATTAATATCATCTTCAGTCCAAACTTCATTAACAGAAGAGATTTCCAAGGTTGTGCCTTGCACATTTTTAATGGCATCCTCATACCAATATTTATTTTCTACATCAGTGAAGAAAGGTTTCTCATCTTCAAAATCTAACTTTAATTGATTATTTTCTAGTTTGGAGTATTGTGACCAGTCCGTTTCTAAGCAAAGTGTTTGATTTTGATTTTTTTTCTTGGTTCTTAAAATCAATTTATCCCCCAATTTATCAACTGCAAAACGCCCTACACCCTTTTTACCGGAAACTTTTCTTCTATAAGGTGCAGGTGACAATCTCTCTCTCCTCTTGCTACTTGTACCAATGACCATCCACTTGTTTTTGATATCGGAGAATTGCATTCCTATACCATCATCGCTAATAATAATCTTAGAATTAGGAGTTATTGGATTTATATTTTGAAATTCGACATTTACGTTTTCTGCATTTGCATCATATGCGTTCTTAACTAATTCAAAAAGTGCGGTAATCCTATCGGTTATTAATTCTCTTCCCAATAAGCGATATGCGCTAACATCGAAATTAAATTTTATAGTTTGATCACGGTTTTCCCCCATACTAACTCATCTCTATAATTTTTTTAAACAAAGCCTTTGCCAATATAGGAGGTACAGCGTTTCCTATTTGTTGTTGCATATACATTAATGTTCCTTGAAAAATAAAGTCATCGGGGAAACTTTGAAGTCTTGCAGCTTCTCTAACCGACAATCCTCTATCCTCATATGGATGGATTAACATATTTTTCCTATAGTTTGAAATTACAACTGAAGGTTTGTTGGCATCCAATCGCTTATATATCCCTGAATGACAATTATCTGTATTAGCATAATTGGACATAAGCTCTTCGGGAATTGCCCTCCAGTTTTCACCCTGTCCAATATGTTTATACCTTTCTAATACGTAATTCTTGTTTCTAGAAACAAAGTTTTGCTTTGACCTAGTTGAATTTATTCTCATAAGACTAGAAAAAGAATTATTGGCAGATGTTAAATATGGTAAATCTTCTATATAATCACCATTATTTAGACTTGGTAAATCCGAAAGTGCATCTGCTACTGTAAACCTATCTTTTATGGCCTTTGGGAAATCAAACTTTACGCCATTTTTATTTCCAACCATAAAAAATCTCTTTCTGTCCTGTGGTACACCGTAATCGGATGCAACTAATACAGAAAAATTTATTTTATACCCTAATGACTCTAGTCTTTTCTTTAATATTCCAACAATCTTTCCTTTTTGAAAACTTCTGAAACCCTCAACATTTTCAAAAACACACCATTCAGGTTCTAATTCCTTTATAAACCGTAAGTACTCTTCAAAAAGGTTATTCTTTTTATTCTTTGAATTTCTTGTTATTGTATTAGACAATGAGAATCCTTGACAAGGAGGGCCTCCAAAAAGAACAAATGGATTGCTGGAAATTAATTCAGTAGGATTGACCTTTTGAATATCATTCAAAATAATTTGAGAATTAGGATGGTTTTGCTTAAATGTCTCCGATGCATATTTATCATTCTCCACTGCAAATGATATATTAATCCCTGCCATTTCAGCACCAAGACTCATGCCCCCCGCTCCACTAAAGATATCGCATCCAACAAAATCGTTTTTATGGGCCCTTGTTTGAAGTTCAGTTTCCTCTAAAGTTTCTTGCATTTTAATTACTAATAGGAGAGTACAATATTTTTACAAACCTCATTTAAAACTTCGCAAGGCTCCACATCAATAGCTAGCGCAATTAAATATAACTCATCCACTCGAAGTTTCGTCTTGTTGTTATTAGATAACTCACTTAATCTAGTTTTACTTATACCAGTTTTTCTGGCCACATCAGAACGATTTACTGATTTTTTAGCAAGATACAATCCTAATTCAGTCATTTTTATCTGGTTTTCAGTTCATAAAGTTACCTTTTAAGAAATTTTTATCCGAAAATCCAAACTTTATTAATTGTTTTTATCCGATTTTAAGTATATTTATTCAGATAATCGGAATTTTTGTTCTTATAATCTTAAAATCTATGTTAGATAAAAACCTACTCCCCCTCCTCTCCTACTTTGAAGAATGCCACGAGGGTGATCTACTTTCCTTTACGCATTGGTTGGACAAGGCCATTTATATGTTCCATTACCTTCCTACAGATGCTTTTTCAGAAACGGAGCGCCAAAATGTTTGTCATGTGCTTATGGAGCTTAAGGAGGCGGTCATAAAGATATACTTAAAACAATGAAAAGGGCCAAGTGTATACATTTTCATTGGATAATACCTGAACTGTCTTTTATTTCTTAAAATCCCTGAAGGAATAGGCTCTTTAGTTTTTAATTGTTATCTGCGTCACTAAAATTAATACTGTTCCATTTGTCGTTGATATCTTTTACAAGCGATTTTGAACCATTTACAAAAGTTGATGTTCTTGATTCTTGAATCGAAAAGAAATCTTCTATCGTATTCGTTAAATTTTCTATTCTTGAAGACTGTTGTTCAAAATATGAAAGGTATGTTCCCAATTGAGTTGGCGGAGTTAGTGCAGTTACATCGCTAACGCCACTATTGGCAACATTTCCTTTAATTTCTTCAAAGCGGCTATCAATAGAATTAATTCTTATGTTTAATGTTTCTTTCAAGCTTTGATCAATTGTTAAAGCATTAATGTCGGATGTTAATTCATCAATACTTGTCTTAACGGCATTAAAGGCTTCTTCAACACGATAAGCATATTGACGTTGGACATTTTCATTATTAGAATTTATAATAGTCGTAATTAATTGTGTGTTGGATAACGCTTTCAAAGCTCCAGCGTTGTCCATAACTTTTGATGCGGGATTTACACTTCTTGATAGTGCATAAAAATTCTCTGCGGTAGTTTGTGTGCCTTTTGCAATTCCAAGAGCATATTCCTTAAAGGGCTCTACTTTTTCTTTTATTTTTTTCTCTGTAGTTTTTATGTTACCATTATTTTTAGCCGTGCCTAGAATATCTTTGACACCTTCAACTGCCTTAGGTAAAAGCTCAGAACCAACCGCTGTTAAAATCTCAATGGTTTGCGCTGAAGTAAAGGAAATAGAAAAAAGAACAACGAGAAAAAATATTTTTGATTTCATCTTTTGAAGTTTTTTAGGTTATTAATCGTTTAGTGCTATCAAATGTTTGTCTAGATTTGTTAAAATTGCGTAAATATTATCCATTAAATCATTGCCTTGAATCGCTAAAGGAGGAAAATCCGTTGAGAATATGTTCTTCAAATTATCATACAAACTTTTTTGTACAGCAGAATTTTCGAAATCATAATTCAATAATTCTATAATGACATTCTTGTTCCTAATTAAATCAAGAGTCGCTTTAACATTTATTGCTTTAACCTTTAAAGATTGAAAATCAGCATCATTGACTACCAACTCGTTAATGCTTTCAAGTGAAGTTATAATATTCCGAAATTGTTCTGCTGCATATTCTATTTCCAAATTTGTGGTCTTCCAATTCTGAGAATAATTCATTTCATCAGATTTCTTGATTAAATAATTTAAACTTGCCATTAATTCCCTACACCATCGGAGTATGTTGCTAGTTTTGTAAGCTTCATTTACCAAAGGATCTAAAGGTTCACTAAAAGCAACTACATGAGGGTATTTTTCTATTAATGGATATTTTCTGACTAAAAGCTCAAACTCATCAAATTTTTGAAAAACATGAGTGGATATATCACCGCTAAGTTCATTTTTGTTATTTCTCGCTTCTTTTATAGTCCTCTTAGCCATTTTATGGGCAATTCTAATAGTCCTCTTAACTTCTTTTGGAACATTCTGGATTGTTTGTCCTGATGCAATTCTACATGTCAGAAAAAAAGTTAAAGCCATTAATGTCAAAAATGTTAAGGGTTTCATATTTCAATACAATTAGAGCTAAATTCATGCGATTACTAAGTCCATACCATACGATAGAGTTATATCACAGAATAATTTTACAAACTATCAATTATAGAATATCCATAAAAAATTAATTTATGAAATTGAAATATCCATTAATTGATGTTTTCTTGGGGGAACTAACTAGTAGGAAGTCAATAACTTGGAGTACAGCAATATAGCCAACCATTTTAAAATCCCATTGCACGAAAACCTTAAAAATTCTGGGGATTTTGTCCAATGTCACGCGCTTTTACCTCCCCCACTCCCCCTCAACTTCGCTCGGGACAGGCTCCGGTTCAATTACATACTTGGAAAAACAGTTTCAATCCACCCACCCATCAGGTTCCATGGCTGTTCTATAACGTGATTCAGTGCACGGTGCTGTGGTGGTGGCCGACCCAGGCCCCGATACCATTTCATAATTGGCAGGAAGTATTGGCTCTATGGGGCTCTCCACTATGTCCCCACGCGCTATAAAAATGGATTGCGTGGATGAGGCCACTGCCGTAAACCGCCCCAGTACAAACTCATCATCGCTGTTAAGGCTCACCAGGTTGCCTATCAGCGCCGCCGGAGGCGGAGCATTGAACCCCGAGTTGTTGTCAACAATATCCTTGAGTACTTTGTAGTATTCATAGGCATTGGGCGAAATGGAAAACTGTTGCACCTCAACCAAGATATCGGCATTGGTGTACAGCGGCACTTGGGCCACTTCCAGGTTGTTCACCGTCAACCCATCAACAAATTCATCGGACAACAGCTCTATTTTCTCGTGGTACCGTATTTGGAAACAATCGCTCGTTTCACAGCCATAGGTATAGTAGGGATCATTAAAGGTTTCACTGGAAACGCATTCGCCATTTCTAAAAACACTATTATAACACACCTGGCAAAACCGGGGTCTTTCAAAGGACCTGTATCCCCATAAATAATGGTTTGCGGTTTCCGCAGGGTCATTTAAGCTTATGGTTATGGAGTGTCCCGGCACAAATTCTTCAACATCCTCCCTGTACAGCAATTCTTTCCGGTATTCTGCATTGATCTCTTGAAACGGAATCGGTGCATTGACAGTTTCAGGTTGGGACCGATATTGCCTACCGTCCTCCAAGGTGATCTCCAATTGCCAAGTTTCCCCATTGTTGGCCCGAAAATCCTCTGGTGGCACATAGACATCTTCCCCTTCTGAAAGGGTGATGGCCCCATTGGTGTCCACGTTCCTGAAAACCACGGCTGCCCCGGGCTGAAAAATGTTCCGATATAGTCTAAAATCCGTATTGGATTCATAGATCTTGGCATAGGAGGTGCCCACAGAGGTTGAAATTTGGGCATCGATATATATGAGTCCTTCCACATAACTGTATTCGGGCTCAACGGGGTCGGTACAGCCCAATAAGAGCATTGCAACGGACACAACCAGATATTTTACTCGAAAAAACTGTTTCACTGAAATACAAAATTATAGGTTATTGCAAACAAGGGACTGTTCAGAACGGAAAGCTCATAGGCACCTAGGGGGCTGTTGCTGAATATTTCAGCGTTCTCATTGCTGGTTCGTTGTTGGTAATAGATGTTGAACGGATTTTTCCGGGCATATAAATTATATATGGTAAAGACCCAGTGGTTCTTCCATCTTTTGTTCTTCTTCTGGTTGTAGCTTATGCGCCACGAAAAATCGAGTCTATGGTACACGGGCAAACGGCTATTGTTCCGCTCCAGATAAACGGGCACCTCAATATCATCCACCACCACAAAACCATTGGCCGTGGTGTAGGGCCTGCCCGTTTGTGCCGTAAAATTGAGGCTCCATTTATTGTATGGGTTGCTTTCAAAATTAACAGTGCCGTTAAAAATATGGGGGCGGTCAAAATCCGATGGGAACCAATCATTGTTATTGATCCTGTCGGCCAAATTTTCATTGTAGGTGCGAACAAAACTGCGGGCCCAGGTATAATTTAACCAACCATTTACCTTGCCCCCGGTTTTTTTCAGGCTGAACTCGACCCCATAGGCCTTGCCCTTGCCCTGCACCACCTTTTGCTCCAAAAATTCCTCAAGGAAAAAATCGGCGCCCGGCTTGTAGGTCAGGTCATTTTGTGAATCCCTGTAATACCCTTCCACCCCCAGTTCAACGGAATTGTCCGCGCTATTATGGAAAAAACCGAGTCCATAACTTTGGCTTTGCTGGGGTTTGATGTACCTATCGGATGATTTCCAACGGGATGTGGGCAAGGGCGTGGTGCTGTTGTACACATTTTGGAGGTATTGGTTCACTTGGGCATAGCTCAGTTTGACAGAGGTCCGCTCCCCCAATTTTATATTGGCCCCTACCCTTGGTTCCAAATTGTTGTAATCGATTACCTTGGAGCCTTTTTCAAACTCCTCGGCCGAAACTATATTGCCCTGGTCATCGTAGGTGCTAAAGGTATAGGGCCCTCCAAACACATAATGGTTGAACCTCAGCCCCAGGGACAAGGTGACCGGGGGTGCCAGTTGCCAATTTACATTGGAGTAGGCCGACAGTTCATAACTGTTCTCGTCATGCAGCGCCACGGGAAGCACACTGTTTGATCCTCCGGGATCCAGGGTGCCTTGCCCGACCAGATATTTTTTGGCCTGTAAACCCAAATAATAATCAAGCGTTGATTTTGGTTTATTGGCATATTCAGAAATAAAGCTCAGGTAATTGATCTTGGAACGGTATTCAATCTCATCTGAACTTCCGGTGATGGGCAGGATGTTTTTTGGCACATAGTTGCTGGACACCAATATTGAACGCAGGCTGGCCTTTTCATTGAAGGTGTGCAACCAATTCAAGGTGCCGTTCAGCGCCATAAAATCATATCGGTTTTTATCGGAATTGATGTTTTCGATCTGTGAGATCAATTCGAGCTCATAAATATCCTTGCTAAAAAATCCGGTCAGAAAAATTTGGTCATCCGGATTGGGCAACCAAAGTAGTTTTAAGGTGGTATCATAAAACTTGGCCTTGGTGTCCTTCAGTCTTTTTGAAAAAATGGGCAGCAAAAAATCCGTAAAACTGGCCCGGGTACCCACCATTAGGTTCAACTTGTCCTTGATCAAAGGGGTCTCAATGGCCAATCGGCTGGAAACCAAGCCCACCCCACCGCTCAGTTTAAATTTATCCACATAGGGCTTTTTTACCCCAACATCCAATACCGAAGCGGTCCTGCCCCCGTAGCGTGCCGGGATATTGGCCCTGTACAGGTCTATGTTCGACAGGACATCCGGGGTGAACACAGAAAACAGACCGAACAGATGTGTTGGGTTATAAATGGGGGCATGATCGTACAGTATCAGGTTTTGGTCCAGCGAGCCTCCCCTGATGGACAGCCCGTTGCTTACCTCCCCCGCATTGTTCACCCCGGGCAGCAACGTCATGCTCCGCAGCACATCATATTCCCCCAGACCGGAGGGAACTTTTATAAGGTCCTGGCTTTGCAGTCTTAAAACCCCCATCTGGGGCAATTCTACATTTTCGTTTTTTTGTTTTGCACTCAGGAACACTTCCGATAGTTGTTCCACCCTTTGCAACAATTGCGTTTCAAGGCTTACATCGGCAGTTAAGTCCACCTCTAAATCAGTGCTTTCGTAACCTGTATAGGAAACGGTTATCCGGTATTGTCCGGTCGGGAGTGATCTGGAATAGTTTCCGTTGCGGTCCGTAATCCCCCCACAATTGCACTCCTGAATATAGACATTGGCATTCTCCAAGGGGTTTCCGGTGTTTCCATCAAAGACCGTGATGGAAAACAGCTTGTCCTCGCCCTGACCATATAGCAATGTGCCACTCAACAATACGAAGAACAATACTGGGAAAGAGGTTTTTAGGTTCATTACAATGGTCAATTGCCTGCATAAGGTAACATGAAATTTTAGAAGACCCGATAAGAACATAAAATACATCGAAATTGTAGTACATGTAACAATTTGGAGTGTCCATAAACTATTAAATTGGCATCGAGGACATACTGCGGCTCACTAAAACGGTACAGAATTTTCAATGTAATTCTGTTGGCAGGTAGACAAAAAAAGCGTCTTACCATTACGATAAGACGCTTTTCAATGTCAAAAAATCTTTTTAAGTCCTATAGGATTTCAACCACTTCAAGGTCAAAAACCAAATCATGGCCCGCCAACGGATGGTTGGCATCTATGATGATCTCTTCTTCTTCAACTTTGGCAACCCGAAATTGTTGCTCCTGTCCTTGTGCATTGGAACCCACCAAGCCCATACCGACCTCAGGTTTCAAATCTTCGGGCAATTGGGATTTAGAGACTCTTTGAAAAAGCGATTCATTGACCTCTCCATACGCCTCTTTCTTATCAATGGTTATGGTTTTCTTTTCGTTTACGGTCATATCAATCAGTCCCTTTTCAAAACCGGGTATAAGCTGACCCTGGCCCAAGGCCACTTCCAATGGTTCCCTTTCCAACGAGCTGTCAAAAACCTGCCCGTCGGTTAGTTTACCGGTGTAATGTACCTTTACCGTGTCATTCTCCTTTACTTTACTCATAATTTTTGTTTATAGTTTTAAAATCAAAACGTTGCAAATATATAAGGTATAAAATGGTTCAACGAAGGAGTTGCGCATTGCTTTTTCCATAAGCACAGCTTTTAAGAAAATTTTTAGGAAATGGGCAGCCCGAACAGTCTTCCTGATCCAAGTCATAAATCATGAAGGGCCAATCACTTAATTTTAGGTGCATTGTTCCTAAAATTCATACCAATGACAGCAACGGAAAGAAAAAAAGGCAACCTATTCTATTGGATACTGATCGTGATGTCCATTGTTATCGGGGTTATTTTTTACGGCGGTTTCGCCTATGGTTTCAGCATGAAATTTTTATTGTTCTTCTCGGGCGTCCCCTTTTTATTGTTCGTGTCTGGGGCGTTTGGATTGTTGTGGCCGAAGCTAAAACCGTCCGGGGAGGAAAGTTACATCATCCACTCCTTGGTGTTGGGCCTGATATTTTTTATCCTGTTTCTGCTCCACGTTTGGGTGATTTTACCGCTCATTTGTCCAGAATTCAGGGATTGTTTGGATATATAGGCCTTGCCGTTATTTATCATGCAGCCCCAGTCCCTTAAAGATTTTTGGGATATATTTCTCGATTCTGGCCTCACGGGTCTTGGATTGTTTGGCACTGGAAAAGTATAACAAATACCCTTTCTGCCTTCCAGGTGTCAGGGTGTCAAAAGCTGCTTTGAGTTCCGGGTCTCCATCCAATCGATTTTGAAATTCCGCTGGAAACCCATATTCAGATGCCTTTTTAAAATTGACCTTCAGCCCCGCTTTCTCCACTTCAATGGCCTCGAACATATAGGTTTTTAAAACGGGCTCAAGGGCAGCAATCCGATCAACGTCAGTAAATCGGATTACCCGGCCGGATTGGGTGTTCTCCCCTGGTTTCTCCAGAATCTTATGGTCATCCTTCAATAAGGCACCTTTAAAAAAACTTAACGTACAATTGTCTTTGAATGCAGCCACCATTAGAATATTGCTGCCGTTGTGGGTGTAGCAGGGCACGCCCCATTTTCGCTCTTCGGTAAGGCCACAATCCAGCACTACCCTTCTCAGGTATTTCAACTCTTCTTGCCAACTGTGCACCTTACATTCCGGGGTGCCGCCCAAGGCACAGCGACCACAACCCTCCAGCAAATAAGCGTCGATTTCGGGATTCATATATGTGTCAATAGGTTAATGGTGGCACCGTTTGGGTCTTTTACAAAGAACCGTCTAACGCCCCAATTTTCATTTGTTGGCCCGTAAACCACTTCGTGCCCCAACTTCTTGGCTCGTTCGTACATTTGGTCCACATCGGGTATTTCAATGGACAGAAAAACCGATGTATTGTCCGGTTTTGTAGCCTCTTCATTCTTAAAAATATTGATTTGGGCCGTTGGATTTTCTTTGGAGGCAAACGTTATGATCCACCCAAGATCCATGGCCAACTCCATCCCCAAAAAATCCACATAAAATGCTTTGCTCGCTTCCAGATCATCGGAATACATATTGGGCACAATTCTTCGCATATTTCTTTTTTTGTTGATGGTTTACATTTCGTTATATCCCTTCCCTTCAAAAATCTTGGGGGTGGACTTCTCTATTCGCGATACACGGGTCTTGGATTGTTTGGCTTGGGAAATATAGAGCATATATCCTCGTTGCCGACCCGGGGTCAGAGCTTCAAAGGCTGCTTTGAAATCTGCATCGGCATCCAGTCTCGCCTGAAGTTCTTCGGGCATATCAAATTCTGAGGTTTTCTTCATTTTAACTTCCAATCCGGCCTTTTCCACCTCAATGGCTTCATGGATATAGGCTTTTAGGGTAGCTTCCAAATCCCTGATTTCATCAATGGTGGTAAACCGTATCTGCCGGGCCGACTGCACATTTTTGGTCTGTTGAATCAAAATTCCTTCGGTATCCTTCAGCAAAACACCCTTATGAAACAACAACGCGCAGTATTCCTTAAACCCATGGATCAAGACCACATTGCTCCCCTGAAACGTGTAACAGGGCACGCCCCACTTCAATTCTTCGTTAAGCCCGGTATTGAGGACTATTTTACGCAATTGTCGATAGGCTTCCTGCCATTGGGAGGGTTTTTCAAAGAAAAAATCGACTTTGGGATTCATAGGGTTATTCGTTTTGTGTTGTGATAACTTTTCTGCTAGTTGGTCTAAAATACCAAGAAATTAGGGTCAATGCCAATAACAAGGAGGGTCCAAAAAAATCAGCGGCTCCATCACCTACCGCCAAATGGGAAACAAGGGCTCCGATCATGGTAAAGAAAAACCCGGCATAGGCCCATTCCTTCAACACAGGAAATTTTGGAATCAAAATAGCAATAACACCCAATAATTTCCAGGCACCAATCAACGTAAGAAAATAAATGGGATAACCCAAACGTTCCATCATCTGCACTTCCTCTTCCATTTGGATGAGCTGTACAATACCCGTGGAGGCCATACCCAAGGCCAGCCAGACCGTGGCGACCCAATAAATGATCTTGCCTGTCCGTCCCACAGGCGGGTTTCGTTTTGTCATGATATGTTTTATTAAAATTGAGGATGTGATGCTGAAACAAGTTCAGCATGACCCCAGTTACTTTAACTGTTCCATTACTTCCTGCAATCGGTCATGCGCCATATTGATGCCCTGTCGAAAGGGTAGTTTCAGCATTCGGTCTCGGTCCTCTACGGATTTATAGACCACGTGCATGTGTAACTTGCAGGTATCCTTGGTCAAGGATTCAAATTCCAAGTATTCCAGTTGCACAGGGAAATCCGTATTTTCCATTTCAAAGGTCCGGGTGATTTTTTGATTTGGCACAAACTCATGGATCGTACCATTGAACCCATGCTTGTTCCCCATGGGGTCCGTGGTTTCAAATTGATAGCTTCCGTGCTTTCCATTTTCCAATTTCAGCACCTTGGTGCCCATCCATTGCTCCACAATATCCGCCTCAACATAGGCCTTGAAAAGTAATGCCACGGGCAGTTGAAACTCACGGTCAATAAAAATCTCTTGCTTGCCTTCTTCGGCATGTACCTGTGTTTTACGTTCCATGTTTCAATCTTTGGTTTTGTGTTGTTTCATGACGGCCTCCAGTTTGTTGAAACGGTCATCCCATAGCTCCCGGAAAGGCTCAATAAAATCTGCAATCTCCTTAAGCTTTTTTGGATTGAAGTGATAGTAGATCTCCCTACCCTGCTGCTCTTGGCCCAGCAATTCGCATTCCGTTAAAATTTGAATGTGCTTGGATATCGTCTGTCGTGATGAATTGAACTCCCTCGCTATTGCACCGGGTGTCATCGCTTTGGCCGCCACCAAGGCAATAATGGCCCTACGGGTGGGGTCCGCTATCGCCTGAAAAACATCTCTACGCAATTCCATTTATGCAGTTATTTGACTGCAAATATAAGTGCAGTTATTTAACTGCGCAAATAAGATTACAAAAAACTGTGCTGCAAACTATGAATCAGGCCATGGCCCTGGCAAAGCCCACCGTATCGCGGTACACTTTGGGCGAAATATCGGCATTGTTCTTAAAAAAGCGACTGAAGTAGTGTTCGTCATCATACCCTAGGTCAAAGGCGATCTCCTTCACGGATTTGTTGGTGAGGTACAACTCCCGCTTCGCCTCAATAATGATCCGTTCCGAGATGAGATTGGTCATGGTCTTGTTGAAGTGGTTTTTGGTGATCTTCGCGAGCGCTTTGGGGCTGATGTTCAATAGATCCGCATACTCCCCTGCGGAATGCTTGCTTTTAAAGTGGGTTTCAATAAGGTCCTTCAAATTTTGGATGATAAAGGGCTCCTTCTCATCGGGGGCGTCCTTAAGGGATTCGGGTTGTTGTTTGGCCTTGGCACGAGAAGTTGTTATCAAAAATATTTTCAGGTAGGACAGCAAAAGGTCATACTGGGCCAAATCGGATTTTTGCACTTCGGTGCGCATCTGCTCCAGTACCATTTCCAAATTGCCTCGGATGTCATCCTTCACACAAAAATAGGGCGGACTGTAGATGTTATTGAACAGCACCCCGTTGCAGGCCACTTGTTCCTGGTGTTTGTGGATACAGAAAAAATCAGGATGAAAATTCAACACCACACCCTCAATTTTTTCCTTTTCCAGAAGACTGAACGGTTGGTAAGGGGTTATGGCGAACATCGTATCGGCCGTAAAATCGAACTCCGCGAAATCTATTTTGGCGGTGCCACTCCCCTTTTTCACCCAGATCAGGGAATAGTAACTGAATCGTTTTAAGGAACAGAATTGGCAATCGTCCTCAAAGCTGGACAATTTAAAGGCCAGCTTTCCGGTTTGTTCGTTGATGAGTGTGTTGGTGTTGTAGATGTCCATTTTTGATTTTATAGGTTGAATATCAGCAATCAAGATGACTTCTCGACGTCTCCTTCGACTGCGCTCAGGATGACAGCTCGAAGTGACAATGTATTATGGTTACTTAAAGTCGCCGTTCGGTTTCGGCAATCGGCAGGTCGTTGATGCTGGCGTAGCGTTTTTGCATCAGCCCATGCTCGTTGAACTCCCAATTTTCGTTTCCATACGCGCGAAACCACGCTCCTTCGGCATTTTGGTATTCGTATTCAAAACGAACTGCTATTCTATTGTCGGTAAAGGCCCAAAGTTCTTTCTTCAATTTGTAATTTTTTTCTTTTTCCCATTTTTCGGTCAAAAAGGCAACCACTTCCTCCCTACCGTTCACAAATTGGGAGCGGTTGCGCCATTCGGTATCCACCGTATAAGCTTTGGACACTTTTTCGGGGTCTTGGCTGTTCCAGGCATCCTCGGCCAACTGTACTTTTTCCCGGGCCGTTTCCTCGGTAAAGGGAGGTAACGGAAATTTTTTTTCTATTGCCATTGTAGCTTGTTTAAAATGAAAAAAGGGCAAGCTGAAAAGTCAACCTGCCCTATAGCATTATTTACTGTTTTTAACCTTTGGCCAACTGGTATGGGCCGCTTTCTTCAATTCTGAAGTTCGGGCACTCCAATCGGGCAAGGTATTGAAAGGCTCCCCGTTGAAATCGCCATTGAAGAACAGATAGAGTTTTCCATCGATCACATCAAACGTTTCTGGATTGATCGGGAATTTGGCTTGTTTTTCACCAACACCCCAGGCACAATACCCATCAAACTGGGGCAGGTACATACTGGGTGATTGGGCAAAGGTGGCCTTGTTGGCCTTGCTGGCAAAGTAATAGGTTACCCCATTGTGCTTGGCGGCATAGGCTTTGTTGCCCTGCTTGGCCTCGCCAGAGAAATAGGAGACCACATCATACCCGCCAATGGCTACGCCATCTTTGTTTACAGGGTCAACCTGGGCTTGGACGGCAATTCCCCAAACTAGGGCCATTGCCAGTACGAAAATTTGTTTCATTGCTTTCATGATTCTGGTTTTTATTTGTGCTAATCGATTAAACGGTTTCCGCTTCAACCACCGGAAAATCGATATCGGTGTTGGCGGTGTTGTTGAAATAGTTGGTGAATACGTTCAGGGCCACATGTGCCACGATCTCACCCACTTCGCCGTCGGTGTAGCCGGCAGCTTTTACAACCTCAACGTCGTCGGAACTTACCCTTCCGCGTTTTTCCACCAAGGTTTTGGCAAAATAGAGCGCAGCGGCAGTCTTGGGATCTTTGTTTCTTCCCTCGCGGGCCATGTGTAACGTATCAGTGTCAATGCCCACCAATTTTTCCCCGATAAAGGAATGGGCAGATAGACAGTAGTTGCAGGTGTTGGATTCTGCCACTGCCAAGGCGATCAGTTCGCCCAATCGACCACCCAAGGAACCTTTGCCCAACGCATCGCTCAGGCTCAAATATCCCTGGAGTACGGCTGGGGAATTTCCCATGGTGCGCATCATGTTGGGAACCATTCCCAATTTGCTTTGGATGCCGTTGAACAATTCCTTTGATTGCCCTGTGGCTTCCTTTGGATCTAATGCTTGTAAACGTGTCATAATTCTGTTTTTTAATTATTAATGATTTGATACCACAAAGTTGCGGCACGGAGGGGTGGGATAAAATGGACAAACTTCACTTCCTCTTGGACATTTTTCCCGAAATGCCCTTTTCTAAAAAAAACAAAGGGCCAAACTCTCGTTTGACCCCTTGTCCTTCAACCGCACCATCACACTTCACACTAAACACTGTCTTTTACTACTTGTGCATCTTCAGCTCGTTCACCAATTCTTGGGTGGTAAAGACTTTGCTGCTGATCATCTTGTAATTGGTCTGGGCAGCTTGGTCGCCATCCAATCCGGGGAGTTTGGCCGAAGCAGTGGCATCGCCGACCACGGCAACCTCAAAACCGTTTTCCACCAATTCCCTCATGTGCGATTCGGCACAAAGGTTCCCGGACATCCCGGCCAAGATCACCTTGTCAATTTTCTGCTTGCGCAATTGCAGGGCCAAGTCGTTGGACTCGGAACCAAAGACCTTGTGCGGGCTGGTGACCACTACCCTATCCTTGTTGATGTACTTTTTGTAACGGGGCAACCAGTCGGCACCGGAACCCTCAAAACCTTCCACGTTCAATTGGTCCCCACGATCGAACATGCTAATGTTGTGCATGAGTTTCTCCAAGGTCCCCTCAAATTTCCAAACATGATCGTGCTCGTAGTAGTAGTGGGGCGATACAAAAACGGGAATGTTGTGTTCCTCGCCCAGTTTAAAGATGGTTTCCAGGTTTTCAATGGTGTTGTTCTCCTGTACGCTCTGGCCCACGGCCCCCCAGGCCACCCCATCGGGACTGAGAAAGTCGTTTTGGGGGTCTGTGATCACAATGGCGGTATGCTCGTCAATAATGAAACCCGGTTCTGGCAATTGGGCAAAAACGCCCGTAATTCCTGTGGCAAAGACCACAACTGTCCTGAATAAATTTTTCATAGTGTTGTACTTTAAAATGTTATACTAAATTTGATGGTACAAAGTTGACGCGATTGCCAGCCTCAAAAAATGGACGATGTACGCCACTGAATGGACAATTTTCCCAAGGCGGCACGGCCCCGTACAACACAGCGTTTTTTAAATTGTATATTTTTGAGATTATGAACGTAAGACTTACCCAAGAACAGAAGATCAAAGTGCTCAACTCAACCGACCTCTACGCGATCATGCAGCAGGTGTTGCTACGCGAAAACAAAATTCGCCGCAACCAAGAGCATTTTTGGGTGGTGGGGCTCAACAACGCCAACAAGATCCTGTTTGTGGAACTCATTGGCCTTGGGGCCAACAACCGGGTGAACGCAGACCCGCCCGATGTGTTCCGGATGGCCATCTACAAACTGGCCGGCAAGCTGATCTTGGTGCACAACCACCCCAGCGGCTCGCACGAGGTAACGGATGCCGACCTGATCTTTACCGACCATATGCTCAAAGCCGGGAAACTGTTGCAGATTGATGTACTGGACCATTTGGTGATCACCGAAACGGCCTACACCAGTTTTGCCGACCAGGGCGTCATGGACGAACTGCGGAAAAGCGGCCTTTTTGAGATCATGGGGCCCGAAAAGCAGGAACTGGAGGCCTTTAAACTGGAAACGGAACGCAAACGGGCCGAAAAGGAAAAGGCGAAATCTATTGCCAAGAAGATGAAGGCCAAAGGTTACGACGATGCCACTATTAAAGAACTAACGGGGTTGAGTTTGAGGATTATTGGGGGGTTGTGAATGTTTTAAAAGCTTTTTAATCTCCCTATTTTTCTATCCGAGATATTAATTCATCTTCTTCTTCGCTGAGATTAAATCTATAATTTTCAATAAAATTTTTACGCTCAGCAATAAGATCGGACCAATATTTATTCATGAATTCATCAATGATTCCTTTGTAATTTTTTATTAGATTTTTATTGCTCCTTATATGGGCGCCTGCAGTATTGAAAAATGCTTTGGCTATCAAAAGATAGTTGCTCTTTGACAAGATAGGACTCAACTTCTTCAAAAGTTCCAAATCACCACCACCCAAAAGCCTATCGGTAAATGATTGTAGAAAAGTTTGGTTGTTCTCAATTTTTTGGTTGATAAATTTCTTATCAATTCCAATATCAGTTCTCCTGTCAAGGATATTTTTAAAATGCTGATAATGTTGGGCAAAATTTTGCATTACACTATTTTCCATAAAATTTTCAAACTTATTCTTTAGTTCGACACTTTTTATATGGCCTTTATGAGAAATAAGTTGACTTAAACCCAAGTTATGCAAATCAAGGTTAGTCGAACATAGGTAAGATATAATTTTAGAAGAATACGTGGAATAATCGTAATCGTCGGATAGTTTTAATCTAAAAAAAACCTCTAAAATTTCTTCTTTTTGCGAGTTGGTTGATAATTTGTCAACAGCTTGAAGAATAGTATTACCAAAATCATCCGCGTTAGGAACCGAATACTCAATCTTTTCTAAAATATTTTTGAAACTATCTAAAGACCTACCAGCATCAAATTGTAGCCAATGGGTCAATAAGCTTATCTTATCCTTATCATCAAAACAATTATAAAAAGTTTCTATAAAGCTTTCTTCTGATTTAGCTCTATTCAATATCTGGTCTTTAAAATGAATCCTTTTAAAAAAATCTTCTGCACTTTCTACAGATTTAATTGATGTTATAATTCTATTTGCATTATTTATTGAACTTCCTAGAAACTGATTAATTCCACTGTTGACATCAGCTAAATTGATTGTCCCTTTAATGTTTTCCAAAAAGAAAAAAAAGTATTTAAAAAAAATTTCCGCATTCTTAAAGTTGTTCGCAAAAAATGACCTTTTGACTTGAGTATATAAACTAACAAAAGGCCCGCCACGACTTTGATCTGTAATTTTAACTTTTATCACTATCTTTTTAAATAAGGAAAAGAGAATATCAAAAAAAGTGTCGAATTGAGCTTTTTTTTCCTTTTCAGTAGATGAAAGTGAATCATACTCGGGTTGGTACTTCTTTAAAAGATCTGTGATAATAGGGATAGAACTATATATTGTATTATCATCGAAGAATTTATCTTCAAAATGATTTAAACATGATATTCTTTGAATGAAATATGCTAACTGTGATTCTTCTTCAATCTTTCTTGAAAAATCAATTATAATATTGGATACAAGTTTTGAAGAACCATATTTTAATCTCAACTTTTCATCTTCAGATATCTTTATAATAATTTCAGATTCATCAAAATACTTATCAGCAATGATTGCTTTAACATTTGACAAATCTTTCTCCATGAAAAAATCATTATTCTTTTCATCAAAGAATAATGAAAACATTTCCTTAATAAATTTTTCTTTTCCAGTGAACTTTTCATCGCTCATCTTTCTCAATTTTATGGTAATTGTCGAATTCTTGCAGCCAAAGTTTTTTTGCCAGACTGGAAAAATCACTTTTTAAGCGTTTGTTCTGAATTTTATTAATACACTCTTCTTTGATAGAATTTACATCTATTCTGTAAAACTCCTTCCTGAAGTTCTCTTTTAAAAATTTGTTATATATAGACCTATATGCATCATCATTCAACGCAATATTATAGTGCTTTGTTAAGTATAACAATCCATTGACAAACTGTACTACGATTAAAGGGTAAATATTGCTTTTAACTTTTTGCTTAACAATGTTACTTAACTCATCAATTTTATTTGAAATTTTCAGGGAATCTAGGTATTCTTTGTCTGATTTCACCTTTTCAGACGTCCCGACCGTAAGAATATCTTTAACTCTGTTTGACTGTAACAACTCTATAAGTCTGGTACTGTTCTCAAATGCTGCCTCAAATGCTGTTAATCTGAATTTGAAAAACAGGTCAAGAGATTCAATCATCCAAGGTTTTGTTAATTCCAGAAAATCGTAAAAGTCATCTAAATCTCCTTTTTTTACTCCGGGATATTTCTCTAATAAATCTTTAGTACCTTCATTAAGATTGTATATTTTAAATTCTCTATAAGCTTCCATTATTTTAGGAAACTTTTGTTTTAATAGTAAGTATTTTGCTAGCTGGGTAACATTATCCTTAATTAAGTATCCAGGAATATTTTGTTCATCTAATAATAAATAGTTAGCCAATAAAATATTAATGAATTGAATTATTTGACGAGGATTTTGATCAAAAACTAAAGTTATTAAGGCTGCCAAGTCAAGGTTTTTCAGATTTGGAACTTTTGTCTCTGCCAATTTCTCAAATGCCAATTTTTGGAGTTCAGTATCGTAGAATTCTGGAATCCAAACTATTGTATTGAAAAACTTCCTTAAGAATTCGTCAGCATAATTATCCTCGTGATTTCCAAAAACACTCTCCAAATGTTTCTTTATTGCCTCTGAATCACATGGTATTATAAATACAATGTCCTTTACATTATTTCTATCAACGGGCTCTAAAAATGTTTTAATTGTTGAAATTATTCTAACAGCTTTTTCACCACTTACTCTATCGAGATTATCGAAAACAATTACAATTTTGTCCACCTTATCCGTTAAGTTATTCAGGATGGAATGAAAAGAATTTTCAAATTCGATAGGATCTTGAATTCTTTGTTTTTTTAGAACTGTTTTTTTTTCAACAATAAATGAATTAAAGAATTTGAACCAAAAAATGGCAGGTAAAGTTAAGCCACCTACTACTTGAACCAATCTTTCAAAAAGGTTGTCAAATGAAAATTCTTGAATACTCAATAACTTCCCAATTCCAATTAGACCAGTTATTACAAGAATCAATGGAACAATGATAAAAAGTAAAATTACTAGTATGTGCTTTGAGAACTTTTTCCCTTTGAACTCGTAGCCATCCTTAGTTTCTATGTTAATTTCACTTTCTAAATTTTTTTCTAACTCAAAGCCCGCTTTATAAAAATTTGTTCCATAGAATTTCCCAGAAAGTTTTTTATCTAAATCTTTCAAAAAAGTTCTTCTTAGGGCATCTCCTTCGTGTTTCCAAACATCGAAAATTATCAACGGTACATTATTTTTTTTTAGGTTAGTTTGTAGCGTTTCTGCAATAGAGCTTTTTCCTGAACCCCAACCTCCATAAATTCCAATGGTAAAGGATTCTGGGCTTCTTAAAACAATTCTCTCTAGTGTGCTGACAATCTTATCATGGCCAAAAAGAAGCCCTCCGTCTTTCGGCCGCTCAGAAATGAATTTAAAGAGATCCTCTCTTTTTTTGTTTTTCTTTTTGATCATATTATTTAAGCATATTATGAACCTTGCCTTTAATCCCATTGATGGACATAATGATGACTTCAATTTTATAAATGATTAAGAATGGGGAAGAATCTAAATATAAAAATTTTTAACAAGTAATCCATTACGGAAAACTGCAAAACCATTAAAAATTAAATAGTTATGGGTTTTACCCAATGGGCCACAAAAAAAAGGAAGACCCTTCGGCCTTCCCCTATCCTTTCCCTTAAACACTTAAATTTTTACCCAGTAACCCGACATTTTTGATCAGTGCGTTTATAGCGGCCACGGTTTTTGAAGGAATGCTTCGTCAGTTCGAGTACATTTTCGGAGCAAGGTGGAGAAAATGTGTATCGAGAACTTCCTTCAAGATCCACTACGGATACTAGCATATATTTTTTTAAGATTATTCTGTCACACGTCAATTCAAATACCCCATTCATCAACTTAAATGGGGTATTGGTCAATTCCCAACAAGACCTGTACCCCATTCATCTTACTTTTCCGGAAAGACACGGGAAAATGACTACGTTAGAAACCATAAATCTCTTACAGATGATTTGTTTGGGCCTTGTAGGGTTAATTCTTTATCTATTGGGTTTTCTTCACGGTGCCCATTGGGGAAAGAGAAACAGGTTGTAAGCAATATGAAGCTTCAATATTCGTTGAATAATTCCAAATCAACCTAAACCAAACCGCCATAGCCATTCCCCAAAACGACCCAGACCTACAGCAAATCTTGATCTTATGCCACAATGCCGACTATACGGTTCGTGTGGACGAACTTTGTGATGGACAAATTCGATATCAATGTTGGCACAAACCAAAGACCCTCTTGGAACCTCCGAACCTTGTATTGGACAACGGCTGCATTAGGCAAAGTCCCAAAAAGGACAAAACGGAATATGTTTTTGCTTGGGACGAATGGGTCTATACCGTTGAGCGCATTGTGTCCCGTGGAAAATTTGCATCGACCCATATATTTCTTGAGGTTTCCAATACGGAAAACCAACGCAGCACCTGGAAAATGGAGGATTTGACCCCTCCCAAGTACCTTCAATTCCTATAATGGCCGTTCTAAAATTTGGATAGGGATGCCTGGGCTATGATCAACCGCCATAGGTGACCCTGTAGATGGCATTGCCCTCATCATCGGAAATCAGCAACGAACCGTCTTCCAAAAAGAGCAAGTCCACCGGTCTTCCAAATTCTTCTTGGGTCTCATCGTCCAGCCACCCATCAATAAAGGGCTCGTAACTGACCGCCTCATTGCCGTTCAATTTCACCAACATGACCCTGTACCCTATTTTTTTGGAGCGGTTCCAAGAACCGTGCTCGGCAAGAAAGGCATGTCCCTTATACTCCGCAGGGAACATGGAACCGGTGTCAAACTTTACTCCCAGTGCGGCAACGTGGGCGCCCAACGGTTGTACCGGAGGTACAAAATCGGAGCAAGGACGTAGCTTGCCAAACTCGGGGTCAGCTACGGTTCCGCCATGGCAGAAGGGATATCCAAAGTGCTGGCCCACTTCAGCCAAACGATTGAGCTCGCCCGGAGGCAGGTCGTCCCCCATCATATCGCGGTTGTTGTCCGTGAACCACAACTCATCCGTTTCTGGGTGCCACGTAAAACCCACCGTATTCCGTACCCCGTGCGCCACGATCTCCCGATTGGTGCCGTCCGCATCCATGCGGGTGATGGTGCCAAAACGCTCGTCCTCGTCAGTTCGGTCACAAATATTGCAGGGTGCGCCCACGGGCACATAGAGTTTGTCGTCGGGGCCAAAGGCGATGTATTTCCAACCGTGGTGGAATTCGGTTGGGTAGTCGTCATAAATCAATTCAGGTGCCGGTGGGTTTTCCAATGATGCTTCAATATTGTCATATCTGAACAGTTTGCTTACCGCTGCCACGTACAATGCGCCATCTTTGAAGGCAACGCCGTTGGGCTGCTCCAAATCCTCGGCAATGGTATAGACATCGTCCACTTTATAATCCCCGTCCGTATCCTTGAGGGCATATACCTTGTTTTCATTCCGTGTGCCCACGAACAAAGTCCCGTCAGCGCCCATGGCCATAGATCTTGCTCCTTCAATGCCTTCGGCATAGGTGTCGATTTTAAATCCTTCGGGGAGGTTTAAACGATCTAAGGGCAAGCTGGATTCCGTGGTTTCGTCCACATTGCCATTATCTTGCTGGGCCTGTTCGTCCGCAGCTTCTCCCTCATTTCCCCCTTTCTTGCCATTGCAGGATAGAATGGCCAGGGAAAAAAGAATCATACAAATTGATTTCAAAGTGAATTGGGTGGTCCTCATTATAGAAAATTTAATGCTTTTGGTTTCTTGATGGATAAAGCTAAGGCAAAATGGTGGAAATGGGCAAGGATAGGGTCAATGTTTCACAAAAAACCTATTCTTCGTCCTTATTGTATTCTGAAAGCGTCCCGTCGTACCGAATTTGGGTCCTTTGTGAGCTGGTAATGCTTATGGAACTGGAGCGGGATGGAAACAATTGGGCGATTACTTGAAAGGATTCCGACCCATTGTTAATGTTGAAGCGCATGGTGTACCCCTTGGTTTTGGAATTGGGCTCTATTTGAAGGTCTTCGGGCACCCCCTCAAATTGAATCCCTGTATTCTGGGAATTGTAGGGACCGGACATTTGTCGCTCGCCAAAATAAGGCAGGTCCGCCTTGACCATGTCATCGACCAGTCGCAAATAACTTGCGTTTCCCGTGATATCCACTTGGCTGGCATTACTGCCATACGGAAGCAAACGGGCATTGGAGATACTGTTCAGTGCTTGACTTGCCATGGGTCTGGCCCACCGAGCATTGATTTCAAATGACCTTTTGGCCACCAAATTGTCCAACGCTTCCATTTCTTCCGGGGAAGTGACTGTCTTGGCTCCTCCACAAGCCATGGCCATCAAGACCAATACCCCTATACCATATCTGATCAGTGTCCTCATTTGTTTCAAAATCAAAAGCTTACTACAAAATAATGAATCCATTCAACATTTCTGATTTTAGAAGTATATTTAACAACTAACCAGACCTCATTTTATGAAAAATCCCCTTGTAAAATTGTCATCTCTTTTGGCATTGGTTTGTTTTGGTCAGGTGCAATCCCAACAAACTTCGCCACAAGCCCAAACAGGAAGCAAGCCCCTCTATTATGCCACCATGCTGGAAGAGGATCCCCTGGTGGATGGGGAGATCATCAACGATCCTGTATGGCAGCTGATTCCCACCTTAACGGACTTGGTCCAGATTCGCCCAAATTACGGAGCGCCCGTTTCAGAAAAAACAGAGGTGCGTATTGCGTATAGCAGCACCACCTTTTATGTGTCCGTGGTTTGTTATGACACCGACGCCAATAGCATTGTCGTTTCCGATTCTCGCCGGGATGCCGACTTAAATGATGAGGACAGTTTTCTTTTTATTATTGATACGTACCACGATAGACAAAATGGGTTTCTTTTTGGCACAAATGCCCAAGGAATGGAGTATGATGCGCAAATAGACAATGAGGGCAAGGGCAACAACAATGCCAACAGGCAGCAGGGCGGTGTCATAGGGGGCACCAATATCAACTGGGACGCCACATGGAAGGTGCGGTCACAATTGGGTGATTATGGCTGGAGTGCCGAATTTGCCATCCCGTTCCGTTCACTGCGGTACGCACCGGGAGAGAACAAGACCTGGGGGTTGAATTTTCAACGGAACATCAGCAAGAATACCGAAACGGCCTACTGGACCTCCCTCCCATTGGGTTTTGATATGAAACGTTTATCCCTGGCCGGAAACTTGGAGGGTTTGAACCTTAAAAATCCGGGCAACCTGAAGCTTATTCCTTATGTGTTGGGCCAACATGTGAATGATGACGCACTGGACGAGACCGAAACCAATTTTGATGCCGGGGCCGATATCAAATACAGTGTTACCCCAAGCTTGACGCTCGACCTCACGTATAACACCGACTTTGCCCAGGTTGAAGTGGATGACCAGCAGGTAAATCTGGACCGATTCAATCTTTTCTTTCCTGAAAAAAGGGCGTTTTTCTTGGAAAATGCAGGGCAATTTGGCGTGGGTAGCCCCGGAGAGGTAGATCTGTTCTTCAGCAGACGTATTGGGATTGGTGAAGGGGGCAGCCTTGTGCCCATTATTGGCGGTGCGCGGTTATCCGGGAAAGTGGGACAGACCAATGTGGGCTTTTTGAGCATGTTCACGGATGATGTGGAAGAAGCCGCCATTGAAAAGAACAATTTTACCGTGGCACGGGTGAACCATAATTTTGGTGGTACACGCTCTTCTTTGGGAGGGATTTTTATCAGCAGGGCCGGTTTGGGCGAAATGGAGGACGACTATAACCGTGTTTATGCCATGGATGGTAAATGGGGCATTGGCAACAAAGCTGAGATTACAGGTTTTGCCGCAAAAAGTGTTACCCCGGGAATAGAAGACAACGACCATGCCTTTAAAATTTTGGGAAATTACGATTGGAACGGTTGGCGTTTAAATGCGGGGTATACCGAAGTTGGGGAAGGTTTTAACCCAGAGGTAGGGTTCTTGCAGCGTACCGCCTTTCGGAAGCCTGAGTTTTTGGTGTTCAGGACACATCGATTCAAGGATGCCGGTAAGTTATTGGAAATACGACCCCATGTTTCCTACAGAGGGTATTGGAACTTTGACGACCAATTGATCACCAGTTTCCTGCATGTGGATAACCATTGGGTTTTTAAAAGTGGATTTGAGATCCATACCGGTATCAACTTTACCACGGAACAGGTGTTTGAAGATTTTACCATTTCCGATGTAACGGTCCCCGTGGGCTACTATAATAATCAGGAATTGCAATTGGTCATCACAACCAACCCCAATAACGCACTATTCTTTGATACCCGAACCATTATCGGGGGTTATTTTAACGGACACCAGATTACCAACAGTGGCACGGCAAAATACAGGATTGGGGATAAGTTCAATAGCTCATTGACCATGAGCCACAGTGATATTCAGTTGGACACAGGCAATTTAACTGCATTGGTTGGTGGGCTCAGGCTCGCCTATTCCTTTACGCCACGGATTTTCTTGCAAAGTTTGATCCAACGGAACAATGTTTCCAACATCACCTCGGTCAATGCCAGGTTTGGGTGGCTGCAAAATGCCAATACCGGGCTTTTTGTGGTATTCAATGTGGTGAAGGATGATGATATGGTCGATGCGTTGGACAATCAGACCTTTACCATAAAATATACCCACCGGTTTGATATTTTGAATTAGGAAGCGATCATCACCCCTTATCGTTTAAACCGTTCAAAAATGGCCAAGGTCTTTTTGGTGTTGATAAAATATACGCCCGTGAGCAAAACCACAGCGGCCACCAAAGATTGGACCGTAATCTGTTCATCCAAAAAATACCATCCCAACAAGAGGGCTACAATGGGGTTCACATAGGTTGATGTGGCCACTTTTTCTGGAGATACGGCCTTCAGTAAAAAATTGAAGGACGTAAACGCCAAGATGCTCCCAAAAATGACCAAAAGCACCATGGACCACTGCACTCTTGTACTCCAGTCCAAAGGTGAAGACCATTCCTCACCAAAAGTCAGACTCATCAAGGCCAGAATAATGCCTGCTGTCAACATTTGGTATCCGGTATTCACAAAATAATTGGTGGGCAGTTCGGCCCGGGCCACAAAAAGGCTTCCATAGGCCCAACTCAACATACAAAAGAATATCATGATCATACCCGTGATGGAATCTTCTTGGGTTATCACCTGCTTTTGGCTTACCAGTAGATAAATGCCAATAACTCCAAGAACCACCCCAACTACGGACATGGGCTGAATTTTTTTACCTTGCAACATACGCATCAACAACAAAATAATAAGAGGCTGTGCGGATATTTCGAGGGCGGCAAAACCACTGTCCACATACCGCAATGCCCACACCACTACCCCATTCCCAAAGCTCAGAAACAAAATCCCGGCGATAACGGCATTGATGAATTGTTTTTTGGTAATGCTGAGGGAAATCCCCATGATTTTGGCCAAAATGAATATAAGCAGACCGGCAGTGATGAATCGGCATGAGGCCAACAAAAAAGGAGGCAGTTCCGAGACCGCTATCTTGTTCAAGAGATACGTGGAACCCCAAAATACATAAATGGCAAAAAAGGCAAGGAATACCAGTGCTGAATTCGAGGATTTTCCCATGAAAAGATGTTTGGCTATTGCCCTGCAATATTACGCATGTTTGAAAGAGAAAAAAACAGATTGCCCGCTAACTTTTTCAATAAATTAGAGTGCGGTGCAAGGAGTAAAGGAAGGGGGGAGTTCAATAATGTTGTTGGGTCTCCAAGAGGTATCCCGCAATATCTTTTTCCAATTGTTTGAAGCGTTCCAGATGAAGCTCAATTTTTCTATCCAATTCCGGGGCTTCATCCTTTTTGGTCTTTAGAAGTTCTATGATGTGTGCCTGATGTTTTGCGAAAATCCTGAAACCATGTTTGATCTCGTACATTTTATCAAAACAGGATGGGTTGTTGGGCTCACAGATATACGAAGCCAATTTTTTGGAAAGACGTTGTATGATCTTGTTGTTCCGCTCCAAGCGGACCAACAGTTCCTGAACTTGATGTGTACTTTGTTCGGCAACAGGAATCATACTTTATACTTTGAATTGGGTCATTGCTAATTTCCCTTTAAGATAGTGATTTTCTTATATTTAATATAGCTTGCCTGTTTCAAATTTCTGTTAATTAACACAATGTGTTATCATAAAAAAAGCCCGATGCGAAAACATCGGGCCTTCTGGTTATCTTGAAATTGGTTATTAGCCTTTGGTCTGTTCGTAGGCTTCCTCTTTCAATTCCTCACTGGCCACAATGGCCAATTCCACACGACGGTTAGCTGCTTTTCCGGCAGCGGTGTCATTGCTTTCAATGGGTTGGACCTCTCCATACCATTTTGTGGTGAACCTTCCACTTGAGATTCCCTTGGCGACCAAATAATTGGTTACGGCCTGGGCCCTTCTCTGGGAAAGGGTCATGTTGTATTCCTCACTACCATCGCTATCGGTATGGCCTTCCACCAAAATGTTTGATTTTGGATATTCTTGGAAGATTCCGGCCAATTTATCCAAAGTAGTTGCAGAAGTTCCTTTGATATCAGCTTTATTGGTGTCAAAATAAACACCGTTTTCACCACTGAAGGTAACATTGATACCTTCCCCAACACGTTTTACGTCTGCCCCAGGGATTTCCTCTTCAATACGTTCAGCTTGGCGGTCCATACGGTTACCGATATATCCACCTGCAGCACCACCCACAACGGCACCAATGATGGCTCCAAGGGCCGTATTTCCTTTTCCAACATTGTTTCCTATAATCCCACCGATAACGGCTCCCCCACCGGCACCAATAGCGGCACCTTTTTGGGTATTATTGGCATTTTTTACGGCATCGCAGCTCAAAATAAGGCTCAGTGCCAAGAAAGCGGTTGTACTTCTTAATATGATTTTCTTCATCTGATTATTTTTTTGTGAATTCGTATACTATGGTTACAGGTTGTCCGTCAACCGATACGTTGGATTTCAAGGTCATGGCCTGCTCCGTTAAACTGACAATGTTCAAACGATAGCCGTAACCTCCGGAAATGTCCTTTCGGTTTTCGTCGATAAACTTGAACTGCAATTGGCTGCTGTAGTTTTGTGAAGGTTCCACCACGGACCATCTGAAAAAACGGTCGCCCCCTTGGCAAAGGGTACTTGGTGCAATGGTATACCTTCCGGTACTGTTGTTGTCCCGAAAGAACCAATCACTGCCCTCAAAGCAGATATCCTCAGCATCGTTAAAGATGACGGATTTAAAATTACCTGAATTGTTTTCGTAAGAAATGTTGTCCAAAGACCACGTACCACTAAAAAGGTTACGTTGGGTCCTTGCACTTTTGGAAACTGAGCACGACGTGAGTAAGATTCCCGCCAGCGCAACATAAAAGAATTGTTTTACCATAAGAATTTGGAGTTTTAGTTTATATATATACGAGTGAGACACCAGATTTAGCGTTTTGTCTTGTTAAAAAAACGTTAACGCTTTCTTCTAGTAGGCATAAAGGTTCAATAATGCTGATTCAAACCGTTGTTTGGGCAGGTAGTTTTCTTCCAACTCTTTTGCAAAGGGAACAGGGGTTTCCAAACTCCCTACCCTTTTGATGGGAGCGTCCAAATACCGAAAACATTCTTCCATGACCATTGCTGAAATATCGCTGGCAATACCGCCGAACAACGTATCTTCTTGTAAAATAATAAGCTTCCCTGTCTTTTTCACCGAAGTGTAGACAGTATCCATGTCAAGAGGTTGAAGAGTTCGTAAATCTACGAGATCTGCTTCAATATTTGGATGTTTTTCCAGCACTTCCGATGCCCAATGCACCCCAGCCCCATAAGTGACAATGGAAATGGAGGCCCCTTTTCTCAAAAGATTGGCCTTACCAAACGGTAGTGTGTAGTAATCTTTGGGGACATCGCCATAAATACTTCGGTACAAACCTTTGTGCTCAAAGAACAATACAGGATTGGGATCGTTGATGGCCGTGTTCAATAGGCCCTTTGCATCTGCCGGAAAAGCGGGGTACACCACTTTAAGTCCCGGGGTTTTGGTAAACCACGCCTCATTGGTCTGGGAATGGAACGGGCCTGCTCCCAACCCTCCACCACAGGGCATCCGGATGACCACATCGGCTTTTTCGTTCCAACGGTAGTGGACTTTTGCCAAATAATTGACGATGGGGTTGAATCCTGAACTGACAAAATCGGCAAATTGCATTTCAACCACGGACTTCATGCCGTTGATGGACAGTCCCATGGCAGTGGAAACAATTCCCGATTCACAAATTGGGGTGTTGCGCACCCTGCTCTTGCCAAACTTGGCGGTGAAGCCTTCCGTGATTTTGAAAACCCCTCCGTAATCGGCGATATCCTGACCCATGATGATCAATTCGTTGTGGCGGAACATGGATTGCTCCAGCCCTTGCGAAATAGCGTCCACAAAACGAATATTTTCAGAGTTTTCTTTAGGTTCAATATGTTGGTAATCAAATTCTTGATATACCTCTTTTAACTCTTTTGTTTCATTAAATGAAACTGGGGGTTCATCAAAGGCCATCTTCAAATTCTCATTGATCTCCTCGGAAATTTCGGCCTTGATGTTGTCAATTTCCTCTTGGGAAATGACACCCTCTTCCAGTAGAAAAGCTTCATAATTGGCAATAGGATCTTGCTTCGCCCATTTGCTCATCAGTTTTTCGGGAACGTATTTGGTGCCACTGGCCTCTTCGTGTCCCCGCATCCGAAAGGTCTTGAATTCCAATAGCATGGGTCGCGGGCGTTTTCGCATGGCCTTGCAAAGCTCATCTACTTTAGTGTACACCTCCAAAATGTTGTTCCCATCAATGATTCTAGATTCCATGCCGTATCCTTTGGCCCTATCCGCCAAGTTTTCGCAATTGTATTGTTCATTGGTGGGCGTGGACAAGCCGTATCCATTATTTTCAATACAAAACAGTACGGGAAGACTCCAAACAGATGCGATGTTCAGGGCTTCGTGAAAATCACCTTCGCTGGTGGCGCCTTCACCCGTAAAAACAGCAGTGACCCGTTTTTTTCTTCCCAGTAAATCCGCCAAGGCAATCCCGTCGGCCACGCCCAATTGGGGACCCAAGTGGGAAATCATCCCCACAATCCTGTATTCTTGGGTGCCAAAATGGAAACTTCGGTCACGCCCTTGGGTAAATCCGCTTTGCTTTCCTTGCCATTGGGCAAACAGTCGGTGCAAGGGGATATTTCGGGAGGTGAACACCCCCAGATTCCGGTGCATCGGCAGAATGTACTCCTCCTTTTTCAACGCTTGGGTCACTCCCACTGAAATGGCCTCCTGCCCAATGCCACTGAACCATTTGGAAATCTTGCCTTGCCGGAGCAAGATCAACATCTTTTCCTCGATCATTCTGGGCTTTAGCATTCCCGTGTAGAGGTCCCGTAATTTTTGGTGATCCAAATCGCCAATGTGATATCGCATACCCTAAAAATTCAACGGGATAAATGTAGTAAAAAAGCCATCCATCCAAATTGAAATTTCGAAACCTTCAGCATTATTCATTACTTTTGATCGTAATCAAAAATTGATGGCATGAGTGCAATTCCAAGTGTAGACCTAGAAGATTTTGTCTCTGGGGATCCCGTCAGAAAAGAAAAGTTTGTGAAAGAAATAGGTGCTGCTTTTGAGGATATCGGCTTTGTTGCCCTTAGTGGCCATTTTTTGTCCGATGAACTGGTGGACGACCTTTATTCAGAAATCAAAAAGTTCTTCCAGCTGCCCCAAAACGTCAAGGACAAATATGAAATTGAGGGTATTGGCGGACAGCGGGGCTATACTTCCTTCGGAAAAGAACACGCCAAAGGAAGAAAAGAAGGGGATTTAAAGGAGTTTTGGCATTTTGGCCAATATGTAGAGGACAATCCAAAGTTGGAAGCCGAATATCCGGATAACGTGACCGTCACAGAACTTCCCGAATTCAATGCCGTTGGCAAGGAAACCTATAAAATGTTGGAGAAAACGGCCCAATACGTACTTCGGGCCCTGGCACTCCATTTGGGATTGGAGGAAACTTATTTTGACGAGTACATTAAAAACGGGAACTCCATTTTACGGCCTATCCACTACCCGCCCATTACGGAAGAGCCCAAAAATGCGGTGAGAGCTGCGGCCCATGGAGACATCAACCTGATTACATTGCTTATGGGTGCCCATGGAAAAGGCTTGCAAGTAAAAAACCACAAAGGGGTATGGGTGGATGCCATTGCCAAACCCGATGAACTGATGATCAATGTTGGGGACATGCTTTCCCGGTTGACCAATAATAAATTAAAATCCACGATCCATCAGGTAGTGAACCCGCCCAAAGAACTTTGGGGCACATCGCGTTATTCCATTCCGTTTTTTATGCACCCCATTAGCGAAATGCCACTGAACTGCTTGGAGGATTGTATTGATGAGGAACACCCAAAAGCTTTTGAGGACATTACCGCTGGGGAATTTCTTCATGAACGACTTATTGAACTTGGATTGATAAAAAAATAATACATGGACCTAAAGGATCAACTCAAGAACTTGTTCCCAGAGCATGTTCCTGAGGAAGATACAGCAAAGAAACAGGAGAAGCCTAAGTATTGGCTCCAAGACGACCCTATTATCTGTAAATACGAGAAACGAAAAGGGAAACCCATAACCATTCTGGAAGGTTACAATGGCGCCGATTCTGATTTTAAGAAGTTGGCTAAAGACCTCAAGACCTTTTTGGGTGTGGGCGGTAGTTTTAAAAATGAATCCATCATCATTCAAGGGGATTATCGGGACAGAATCATGGAATTTTTAAAAGATCATGGATTTTCAGTGAAACGGGTCGGTGGATAATGGTTTTCAAGCCCATTCGTGTTAAATTTGAACATTGAAAACCAATGTTTTATGAAAAAATTTTTGTGTTCTTGCTATAAATCTTACTTTTATTCTTCCTAACCAACGAAAACTGAGCTGAAAATGAAATCACTGTTGCACATAACCAACGGGGACAGTTTCACGTCTAAATTACAATCGCTACAATTACAGGGAGATATTATTACATGGAGGGAGATGCTCTGCGAAGGCAAAACCCTATGTACGGTTGGTAGTGAATCTTTCTGGAAGACACGATTTGAATTTTTGAACAAAAACTACAAGATTTCCAAATCTTGGTTTGTTGAAAAAACACTGAAAGAGTATAGGTCGCTCTGTAACCACAAACAACAAGACCATATTGTGCTTTGGTTTGAATACGATCTATTCTGCCAAATAAACATGTTGGCCGTTCTCAGTTGGTTGAAAACCCATAGAAGACATGCCGAAATCTCATTGGTGTGCAGTGGAAAGGAAGATGACAGTGACAAATTTTATGGCCTAAGTGAATTGAGCGATGAAAAACTCATGGCGCTCTACAAAGATAGGACCATGCTTACCCAGGACGATATTGAATATGCCGATTATGTTTGGCAATTGTACTGCAGCGACAACCCCATTCGTCTTGAAAACCTGATCAATAATGATAATTTTCAGTTTGAGTACCTTTCCGATGCGCTAAAAACACATCTAAAGCGTTTCCCGACCATAAAGAATGGTTTGAATGAATTGGAAAACCACATTTTGGATGTTGCGGCCTCACAAAAGCCAAGATCAAAAAAAGAACTTTTGGGCAATTTATTGACCGACCAAGGTTTTTACGGATTTGGCGATTCGCAGTATGAACGCATCATTACTTCTTTAAAGCCTTTGTTCGGGTCCTTCAACCCTGTAAAGTTGACCAAAAAAGGCAAGGAAGTTCTGGAGAACAAGAACAATTACTACTCTCAAATACGTGACAATCAACTATATTTAGGGGGTTCTTTAAAGTATAACTTCCTGTATAATACTGACACCAACCGTATTTTAAAACTCTAAGGTAAATGTCCTTAGGCAGCTCAGAGTTGATTCTGAATCTTGATGGCAGTATTTACCATCTCAACCTTCTTCCAGAAGATATAGCGGACACCATCATCACCGTAGGTGATCCCGAACGTGTTTCCCATGTTTCCAAATATTTTGATTCCATTGAACTGAAAAAAGGAAAACGGGAATTCATTACCCACACCGGTAGTTTATCAGGCAAACGGATCACGGTCATTTCCACAGGTATCGGGACGGACAATATCGACATTGTTTTGAACGAATTGGACGCTTTGGCTAACATTGATTTTACATCGAGAACGATAAACCCAAAAAAAAGACAGCTCAGTTTTATACGGATTGGTACATCGGGAAGCATACAACCCACCGTCCCTATCGATTCATTTTTGCTGAGCACTTCAGCCATTGGATTTGATGGTCTACTGTATTTTTATGAGAGTGGACACGTAAGAAACAGCGACCTGGAAATCAAGCTCAATGAGTATTTAGGCTGGCATGTCCAAAACATTAGGCCCTATGCGGTTGATTTTGATGAAACCTTGGCCGCTCATTTTACTTCAAATCGTATACGATTTGGAATAACAGCAACAAATTCAGGGTTTTATGGGCCGCAAGGCAGGAACCTTCGTGCCGCACCAAAGATACCTGACTTTAATGAGCGACTTGCTGCATTTTCCTATCAAAATCAGCAGATCACCAACCTGGAAATGGAAACCTCTGGCATTTATGGATTGGCCAAATTGCATGGACACCGGGCCATTTCATTAAATGCCATCCTCGCCAATAGGGTCACAGGAGAGTTTTCAAAAAACAGCAAAAAGTCGATTGATGAGCTTATTCAATTCACGCTGGAGCAATTGACTTCAAGTGATTTTGTCTAGTCTTATGTATCGGTTTGTAAAAACATACCGGGTAGAATCTGTATTTTTAACCAACCTTAAAACAAACCCACGTGAAGACTGTTAAAATAATCGGAGTACCGGAACATTTCAACCTGCCCTGGCATCTGGCCATGGAAGATGGTGCCTTTGAGGATCGAGGCATTGCATTGGACTGGACTGATGTTCCTGAGGGAACGGGAAAAATGTGCCAAATGCTGGAGAACCATGAAGCTGATTTGGCCATCATTCTCACTGAGGGGATCATCAAAAGTATCTCACAAGGAAACCCGAGTAAAATTGTTCAAGTGTATATTTCCTCTCCTTTGCTTTGGGGCATTCATGTAGCGGCCAACAGTTCCAGAAATTCAATTCAAGAGTTGAAGGATGACAAAGTGGCCATAAGCCGTATGGGGAGCGGCAGCCACCTAATGGCTTATGTAAATGCCCAAAACCAAGGGTGGAACCCTAAAAAATTGCAGTTTGACATCATTGACAATCTGGATGGCGCCGTAAAAAGTTTGACCGAAGGTTCCAATGCCTATTTTATGTGGGAGCATTTCACTACCAAACCCTTGGTGGACAATGGTACCTTTAAATGGTTGGAGGACTGCCCCACTCCATGGCCCTGTTTTGTAATCGCAGCCACGGATGCTTTTTTGGAAACCAATTCCGGGGTGTTGAACCATATTTTGGAAGTCATCAACACCTACACGGAAGAATTCAAACAGATTCCAAGTATAGACCGCACCCTGGCCAACCGATACGAACAAAAACTCGATGATATTCAAGATTGGCTATCAAAAACCACATGGGGACAAGACCAGTTGTCACAAGAAACGCTTGAAGTCGTTCAAAAGCGGTTGTTCAGTCTAAATTTAATTGAAGAAGTCAAGGAAGCACCCAAATTTCTTTATCCTAGTCACTAAAGAAATGTTTGGTCACCAATGCCCGAAACTTGATATCTGACAGGGGTTTTTGTACCACCTCAACCACGCTGGGGTGGGTCATGGCCAATGTGTTCTCATCAATGTCCATCCCGGTCAGCACAATGATAACAACGTTCTCCTTCAATTCATCATCAAACTTTTCCGAATAGACATCCAAGAACTCCCAACCATTCATGATGGACATGTTTACGTCCAGCATCATCAGACAGGGCAAATCTTCGTTGGGGGAGACTTTCTGTAAAAACGCAATGGCTTCTTTGCCATTACGCACTTTGTGTACTTTTAAAGAGCTGTCTAGTTGTCTTATGAAAAAGCTGTTGACCAAATTGGTGGTATCGTCATCGTCTACCAATAAAATAGATTTCAATCTCTCCAAATTCGGGTATTTCAGCTAAAGGGTTAAACATACGGAATTCTAAACAATTACAAAATGGTATTTAGCTGAACATCACCAATCTATGGGTGTTTTTCCCATTTTAGCCAACAAACCGTTGGTTTTACTGAAATGTTGGTTGCCAAACCAGAGCCCCCTATTGGCACTTAAAGGTGAAGGGTGGCCCGAAGTGAGAATGTGATGCTTGGTCTTATCGATCAATGCCGATTTCTTTTTTGCGAAACCGCCCCAAAGCAAGAAAACAACCCCTTCCATTTTATTGGAAACGGTTTTGATCACCGCATCGGTAAACTGCTCCCATCCTTTATTTTGGTGACTACCGGCATTATGGGCCCGCACCGTTAAGGTGGCGTTCAGCAATAAGACCCCTTGGTCTGCCCATCGTTCCAAATTACCGCTCTTGGGATACGGTTTTTGCACATCGACCTTGATTTCCTTAAAAATATTGACCAGCGATGGCGGATGTGGAACCCCATCTTTTACCGAAAAACACAATCCGTTGGCTTGGTTGGGCCCATGATAGGGATCCTGACCAATAATGACCACTTTGGTCTCCTGAAACGGACAATGGCCAAAAGCAGCGAAAATATCCTTGCCCTTGGGGTAGCAAGTATGTTCTTGGTACTCTTGTTTTACAAATTGGGCCAATTGCTTAAAATAGGGTTTGTCAAATTCAGGTTGTAAATGCGCCTTCCAGCTTGGTTCAATGGAAACCTCCATATATTGTTTATTTCTTTTTGGTCAAATTGAATATTACATATCCGGGGCCCACCACAAAATGGAGCAAGATGATTCCCATGTTTGAGTAAAAAAGTGGGGCGATGCCCCAAATTTAGGAATTGAATGGGTTTTATGGGCACAACTCACATCAAAAAGCAGCTTTTCTTCCCATTCCAATAGTATATCTTTGCGCCCATATAGTATAGGAATGCAAAAGATTCACCCCAAAACACTTCAAGATTTGGAGTTTCCCACTGTGCTGCAACAGGTTTCAACCCGCTGCAATACCGAATTGGGAAAAGAAATGGCCTTGGCCATCACTCCCATCGCCAAGAAAGAGGAATTGTTGGAAGTTTTGGGGCAGACCTCGGAGTATTTGGCATCCTACTCCAATGACAACCGCATTCCCAACCATGGATTTGATGCAATCAATGCAGAACTCTCTTTGCTGAAAATTGAGAACAGCACCTTGGAAATTTCAGGATTTAGAAGGATTGGTGGAATTTGCAAAACCGTGGCCATTCATCAAAAATTCCTGAAAAAATTCAAGGAATACTATCCGTTGCTGTTCAAAAAATCGACTGAGTTGGAGGCCAACACTGAAATTCCCGAAGCCATTGATCAGGTCATCGACAAATTTGGCGAAATCAAGGATTCCGCTTCCGAAGATTTAAAACACATCCGTTCCCAAATCAATGAAGTACGTGGAAAAATCAACCAAAGCTTCGCAGCCGCTTTAACGCGCTATCAATCGTCTGAGTTTTTGGATGACATTCGCGAGTCGGTTGTGGAAAACCGAAGGGTATTGGCGGTAAAGGCCATGCACCGCCGTAAAGTAAAAGGGACCGTGATGGGCAGTTCCAAAACGGGCAGTATTGTGTACATCATCCCAGATACCACTGTGGGTTACACCCGGGAACTCAACAATTTGGAATTTGACGAAAAAGAGGAAATCCAGCGTATTCTCAACCAACTCACCAATACCATTCGCCCCTTTGCTCCTTTACTGAAGGAATATCAATCCTATCTTACGGATATCGACATTACCGCAGCCAAGGCCAAATATGCCTCGGAAATGAATGCCCTGTTGCCAGAGATCAGTGAAGAGCGGGAGTTATCCCTTCGGGATGCCTATCACCCCCTGCTCTATTTGACCAATAAACGAAAGAATGAAAAAACGTGGCCACAGAGCATTCAGTTGCATAGAGAAAACCGAATTATTGTCATTTCTGGGCCCAATGCGGGTGGAAAAAGTATCACTTTGAAGACCATCGGGCTATTGCAAGTGATGCTCCAAAGTGGGTTGTTGATTCCGGTCCATGAGCGAAGCACAGTATGTCTTTTTGATAAAATCTTAACGGATATTGGCGACAATCAATCCATTGAAAATCATTTAAGTACATACAGTTACCGTTTGAAGAACATGAACTATTTCTTAAAACGGTGCAATGCCAAAACGCTGTTCTTGATTGATGAATTTGGAACAGGAAGTGACCCTGAATTGGGCGGGGCCCTGGCGGAAGCTTTCCTCGAAGTATTTTATGAACGTGAGGCTTATGGCGTCATCACCACCCACTATGCCAATCTCAAGGCTTTGGCCAACGAATTGCCCCATGTTACCAATGCCAATATGCGTTTTAATTCCCAAACGTTGGAACCCACCTTTCAATTGGTGTTGGGCGAAGCCGGAAGTTCTTTCACCTTTGAGGTGGCGCAAAAGAATGGCATCCCCTACTCCTTGATCAACAAGGCCAAGAAAAAGATAGAGCGTAGTAAGGTGCGGTTTGATGCCACCATTGCCAAATTGCAGAAAGAGCGCAACAAAATGGTGGAGACCGGCTCCAAATTGAAGGAAGAAGAATCCAAGGCACGTGAAGAAGCCGATAAGCTGGAACAACTGAATTCCAAGATCAAATCCAAACTGGAGAGCTACCAAGAGCTGTACGACCATAATCAGCGGATGATCCAAATTGGGAACAAAGTCAACAAAGCAGCCGAACAATACTTTTTGGACAATAAAAAACGCCCCCTGATCTCTGAATTGCTTCGCATTGTGGAAACCGAAAACAGCAAGCGCAAAAAAACTACGGCCCGGAAGGCCAAGGAAAAACAAAAGCAGCAGCAACAGGTGGCCCAAGAACTGGAACAGAAGATCAAAAAAGTTCGGGTGGAGAAAAAGGTGGAAAAGAAAAGGGCCATTCAAAAAGAAAAAAACAAACCAAGACCTGTCTTTAAAATTGGGGACCGTGTCCGGCTAATGGATGGCAAGGCCGTGGGCAGCATTGACACCCTGGAAAAAGGCAAGGCCGTGGTCAATTACGGTATGTTCACCACCAATGTAAGTGTAGATCAATTGGAATTGGTGGAGGCGAAAAAGTGATCCATTCTCATTCCTGCGGAAGCACTATCCCCTATTCGCAGAATAAAAGCAGTTTCCATAGTACTCACTCGCCCATCTCCATTCGGTTATTAGGGTTGCCATAACCCGACCATTTGTTTCATTTAGCTCCTTCGATATTATAAACAAATTCATAAGAAACACTGGAGTAGCTTTCTTATAACATTGTTCTTGGATTTCGCTATATTTCCACAAAAATCCAGGAAGTCCGTTCAGCTAGCCTTTCTTTATCAAAGAACGACCTCAAAGATGTTTATAGCCAAGGCAAATCAAACATGGAAAAACTCCAGATTAAAATAGAGGCAGCCCAACATACTCCTAACAATAAGAGTATTGAGCAGACTTTAAGAAAAGAAACGGGGGTGCATCATGTTTCTATTTCGACGTCCGGATCGATACAAATTGAATGGAATGCGAATCAAACCAATCCATCCGAAATTATTAATTCAATCAAAAAATTGGGTCTGAAAATTGTTCGTGTGAAAATTGATGATGCGCCGTCACAAAAAGAGGAGTATCGTACCCCACATTCCTATCTCTACATTTTAGGGGAAAACACAGAACTATATTTTTCGATAATCAGCGGTATATTTTGGTTATTGGGCGTAGTTTTTTCATATACCCACGATGACACACCCCTTATAGCAACCACTCTTTTTGTTTTTGGAGTTGCCTTTGGCGGCATATTTACACTCATAACCGTAGTTGAAGATTTGTTTAGGAAAAGGTTTGAAATAGATTTCCTTATGCTTTTTGCTGCGATAGGAGCAGCAATACTGGGAAAATGGGGAGAAGCTGCATTATTGCTTTTTTTGTTCAGCTTGGGGCATGCCTTGGAGCATTATGCCATGAAGCGGGCGAAGAAGTCGATTACCGCGCTTTCCAATTTAGCACCTCCAATGGCTCTGGTCAAACGGAATGGAAAACTGACCGAAGTTCACATTGAACAGCTCAAATTGGGAGATATTATTGTGGTAAAGCCAAATTCAAAAATTGCTGCGGATGGTGTGGTTACCAATGGAACAAGCCCAGTGAACCAAGCATCTATCACCGGGGAAAGTGTACCGGTAGATAAACGCCCCAACCACAATTGGCAAAATGAGAACGATATCAATAAACTTCTTCCAGAGCACCGTGTATTTGCAGGTACCTTAAATGGCAATGGCGTACTGGAAATTAAAGTGTTGAAAGAGGCAAAGGATAGTACGCTTTCGCGGCTCATTACCTTGGTAAAAGAAGCTGAAGCACAAAAATCACCCACACAACACCTTACTGACAAGTTTGAAAAATATTATGTTCCCCTTGTGTTGCTTTTAGTGGTTTTATTGATATTCAGTTTCCTTGTTATTGATGAGACCTTTCAACAGAGTTTTTACCGAGCAATGTCTGTATTGATTGCTGCATCCCCATGCGCTTTGGCCATTTCCACACCAAGTGCTGTATTGGCAGGAATTGCACGTGCCGCCCGTCACGGTGTTTTAATTAAAGGAGGTCGTCCCCTAGAGGATTTAGGCGGATTAAAAGCCATAGCATTCGACAAAACAGGAACACTCACCACAGGCAGACCTACCTTGACCCACGCCATTCCTTTTGGAGATGCTTCAAAATCACATTTATTAAAAGTTGCGGTAGCTGTGGAAGACTTGAGTGACCACCCGTTGGCAGCCGCAATTGTGGAAGGGGGAAAAAAAGAATTGGGAAACATTGCTATTCCTAAAGCCGAAAACCTGAAATCATTAACGGCAAGGGGCATTCAAGCCAATTGGAAAGAAAGCTTGATCCACATTGGCAATCGTAGGCTTTTTGAGGAATTGACACAGAAAAAAGTTCCTGAAGAAATTGACTTGAAAATGTCAGAACTGGAATCAGGTGGGCACACCGCCATGATCGTTCATCAAGATGATAGCTACTTGGGCATAATCTCGGCAATGGACATTGCTCGCCCAGAAGCCGTTTCAACACTTGCCACATTAAAAAAAATGGGGGTTCAGCGGATGATCATGCTAACCGGCGATAATCAAAAAGTAGCTGATGCAATCGCTAAACAAATTGGAATCACAGACCCAATGGGCAGTCTATTACCGGAAGACAAAGTAAATGCCATAGAACAATTGAAACAGCAAGTAGGAAATGTGGCAATGGTTGGGGATGGTGTAAATGACGCTCCTGCCATGGCAAAAAGTACTGTTGGTATTGCAATGGGAGCAGCTGGTTCCGACGTTGCTTTGGAAACAGCGGACATTGCCTTGATGGCCGATAAACTGGATAATCTTCCCTTTGCCATTGGTCTGAGCAGAAAAGCAAAGGTCATCATAAAGCAAAACCTAATCATCAGTTTAGGCATGGTAGCGCTTTTGGTTCCCTTGACCATTTTGGGAACCATAGCTATTGGACCCGCCGTAATAGGCCATGAAGGATCTACCTTGGTCGTTGTTCTGAATGCTTTGAGGTTGTTGAAGTATGAAATACAAGAGTAGACGATGCGTAACACGTCTTCTTAATAAGGCTCACAGCTTTAGTGAGTTTTTTGAATACGCTCTAAAAAGTTCGAGTACATCAGAACCCTTCCCAAAGGCTGTCAGTTAGGGTGATTTTCGGAGAAAATAGCCTATCTGCGGCAGACAGGTATAGACAACTCACTACCAAAGTTATCAGTTCGATTGTTTCTTTGAACAGAGTGAAAGAAAAGGTATCGAGAATCCGTTCCCAGTGTTGTCAGTTCGAGTGATTTTCAAGGAAAATCGTATTGAGAACCAATCCCCCACGGTCTAAAAATTGATTCTCGATACTAATTTAGCCCAAGATCATGGGCTAAATTCACTCGAATTGACACGTTTTAGCCATAGCTCCGCCATACTTCCAACCTCCAACCTCCAACTTCTGACAATTAACCCCCTTATCCCGTTTCATCGCATTCATGATCCATGGATTTTAGTTATCTTCACTTGCGCCATCAAACGTTGGTAATACATCAAACTAAACAAACAACAGATGAGAACAAAGACCACACTCCTCGCCCTAGCATTGATCCTTGCCTTTGGCTTTACCAAGAACGAATCTGCCGAGTATCCAAAGATTGAAAAGGGCATGATCAAAATGACCATCTTTTACCCCAACGCCGAAGACGTAACCTTTGACATGGATTATTATGTGAACAACCACATGGCCATGGCGGCCAATTTAATGGGCGATGCCCTAAAGGCCATGATGATCGATAAAGGACTTTCGGGCGGCACGCCGGAAACACCCTCACCCTATGTAGCCGTAGGCTATTTTTATTTTGACAGCATGGAAGACTTTCAAAATGCGATGGGCCCAATCTCGGACCAGCTACGGGCCGATGTTCCCAACTACACCAACGTACAACCGGTGATCCAATTCAGTGAAGTGCAGACCGCGCAGTAATTTTCAAAGTGTAACCTCGAACTGACATTTGGGTTACGAACCAACTTCGTACTTCTCCTAAAATTACTCCGTAATCCGCTCAATACACTCCCACAGCCCCTTTACGGTAAAGAGGGCGTCTTTTTCTGCCTCGTCCAAGGGTTCATGGGAATGGTAAATGGTAATATCGTGGAGCAGTTTTAGGGAATTCACCAAATCTGGGGCATCCAAATAATGTGCATACTCCAAGAGTTGCACTTGGGCCGGGGTAAGCAGTTGGGAAATTTGGGGCGCACTGGGAGCGGCATCGGCACTACCCGCTTGACAATGGGGGCAGTTTTTTTGACCATCTTGTGTTGACATAAGTAAGAGGATTAAAAATTAAACAAAGAGGGAAGGTCACCGTCAACACATTCCAAGCAATGCTCAGATAGGTCTCGGGACTTGCACCCGTATGCCTTCCCTGTTTCTTTTGTTTAAACCGATTTCGAGATTTTCGCATTGCGAGATTTATAAAATGTGTTGACAGGGCAAATATACGTTTTTGTCAGAATTCGTTGATAACTCGTGAAAAAGAATGATACTAACTTATTGGTTTTGAGACGGGAATGGGTGAAATTTGGTGGTTAACAGATGTATATTATAGCGCTATGAACTAGTTTTAGCACATTTGAGGAAATCTAGAAAAATTCAAACTTGACAACAAAAAATGTTGAGACAAAATATAACGTCAGAAGAAGAATTCATTGAATATTTATATAATCCTGAATCATTCAACAAAGTTGTTGAGTGCGAATTAGTATTTGAAAATTATGAATTTAAACAAAAGATTGACTGTGAAAACTTTCACTTTGAAAAAGATATTTATTTTAATAAATCACATTTCTTGGAAGAAGTAAATTTTAGTAAATGTAAATTTAAAGGCAACGTAATCTTCGGAGGGTTCCCTCGATATGATTTGAACAAACTAATACATAAAAATACTGTTTTCTCTAAAACTGCTAATTTTACGAATTCTTCATTTTCCAAAGAATGCTCTTTCAGTTATTGTTATTTTGAAAATGTACGATTTACTGAATCCACTTTTGAGCAGTTGGCATATTTTAGTTATTCCATATTCAAAAATGGCGGAGTTTTCTTTCGCATGGTTTTTTCTAATATAGTTTACTTCCACGGTTCAAAATTTTTAGGTCAAGTGGATTACAGTTATACCGTTTTTTCAAAGAAAACAACATTTAATCACGCTGAATTTAAGTCAAAAACTAATTTTTATAGTGCTACATTTCAAGACTTAGCGGATTTCACTAGAGCAAAATTCACTAACAGACAGGGGAATGCAGAGTGCCGATTTGAGAATACCATATTTAATCATTCGGCATTGTTTATGGAAGCTACGTTTGACAATTTAAAATTTTTAAACTCTGTAATAAGATCACAAGGGTACTTTGTAAACTCAAAAATAAAAAATGGCAACAGAGAAACCTTCAGGGTAATAAAAGATCAATTTTTAAAGCAAAACAATACAATTGATGCTTTGAACTTTTTCAAGTTAGAAATGGTTCAAAAAGATAAGGAGTTAAAAAATGAGTTATTGAAAAATAATTGGAGCAAAAAACCCATCGGTGATTTTCTAATTAACTTTTTAAATAAAATTTCAAATGATTATGGACTTAATTGGATTCAAGGGCTAATATTTACCTTAATTATGGGGCTTTTGTTCTTTTTATTAAGTCTATTATTTCTTAAAGACTTCCCATACCAAATAGGATTTGGAAATACAATTGATGGAATTATTTATGGATTGAAATATTACTTCCAATTCTTATTGCCCACACATAAACCAGATTACTTAATTAAATATAACCCAACAACAGGGTTTTACTTTTTTGACCTTTTTGGCCGGATAATTGTATCATATGGTATCTATCAGGTGATAAGTGCTTTTAGAAAATTTAATAAAAAGGTTTAAACAATTTATTACTCTGCTGCCTCTAGAATACATCTTATGTCCACTTGCTTTTAACCCATAAATAGGTGAACTTAATTATCGTTATGGGGAACCCCTTTCAAAACATCCAAATCTTGGAAAAAAGGAGGGCAAAGTTTACAAACCCTTGGAATAAAGCATACCCCAAAAGTCATAAGGGCAACACCCGAACATTTCTATATTCCATCTTCATCACCGAGCCATTATGGATCTGGAACCCAATAATCCCTTCCCTTGACCCTTTAGGGTCATCGTCCACAAAATCCATGATCTTAATACCATTGATCCAATATTCCAAACGGTTGCCCCGTGCCCGTATGGTCATGCGGTTCCACCCTTCATGTTGTACCGTTAAGTCAATGAGATTGGGGTCGGCATACACCCGTAATTGGGGCCGTTTGTACCAATCGCCCAAAGAACCCCAATAGTTGTCGCTGGGGGCCGCATCAAACTCGTACCCCGAGGGCGCCTCAAACCGGTCTCGGAACATAAAAGTGTTCACCCGGTAGTATATGCCCGTATTTCGGTGCTCGTCCCCGGTCAATCGCAACTCACAGGTAAACTCAAAATCACCGAACCGCTGTTTGGTGTAGAGCCACTCGGGAGCATTTATCATTTTCCCGCCCGTATCGGCGACAATGACCCCATCTTCCAATTTCCAATGGTCTGAGGGTACAGTCCAAGCCTCCAAGCCGTTTTCCAATAAATTGATGGTCCCAGGCCCATCAACCGAGGGTTCTGTAGCTTCGTTTGCACTTTGGGAAAATGCCAAGGACATCGCCAAACAGCAGGCCGCCAAGAATACTATGTGTTTCATGTTGGATTCATTTGCTTAAAAATAACCATATTATCCCATTTAGGCCATAAATGCTTAGATTCTGACTTATTGTTTCTTTTTAGTGGAAAAGGCAATTCGATATGGGGAATGCAGTAATGTTTAAGAACTCTCAGTGTCCTATTAATTCACTTTTTTAACGTTTCTGTTTTTCTAGCGGTCCAAAACTGTCCTGCAAAAAATACGATACCAAGCGCAAAAGATATCAAGGCCAGGGTAAAGAACAACTCATTTTGCGTAAAAAAGTCCAAAAATGGCAATAGCACAATGGGAGACAAGAATTGTCCCGTAAACCAGAAAGTGGTCAGCCTACCGATCTCCCTTCCCCTAATTTCCGGCGGCGCCAATTGCATTACCCAAACATTGGCGTTCGGAATCATTAAACCCAAACCTAAGCCCGCTAAAATGGTTCCCAATAGTACTGCGGAATATGAATCTCCATACGAGATACTCAAATACGCCAGGGCCATCAATACATATCCTGCCCCCAACACCTGATTAAAACTGAACCTATCCTTTATTTTGGAATAGGAAAATGCGGAAATTGCCGAGAAAAATGTACTGGATGCAATCGCGATACCAATGAGGGTGTTGCTTTCAATGCCAATGGATTTAAGATAAAACGGAATCTGTACCGGGATAATGAAAAAAAGAATCCACATGATCATAACATTGATGAAAACCATCCAGATTATTGAGGGCGACTTAATTTTGGTCGGGCTATCTTGAAATGATTTCGTGATTTTTGGTTCCTTCAAAAAAAGGTATACGGTTGGCAGGATCAAAATTGAATATAGATACAGCAGAAAGGGTATTTTCCAATTAATATCGGCCAATATTCCACCTAAGGTGATAAATACGATTCCAGCAATCGACATGACCGCTATTTGAAGTCCAGCAAACTTTTGCCTAAGCTGACCTTCGTAATAATCCGCAACCAAAGTGGTAACGATGGTCATACTGACACCCACACAGGCACCCAACAGCGCCCTTCCGGCCAAAATAACATAGAGATTGTCCGACCAATACCCGGCAGTTCCACCGATAGCATAGAAGACCATGGAGATACCCAATAACTTTAACCGACCAAATTTGTCAATAAAAAGACCGGCAAGGATTGCGCTTATGGCGATGAAAATCCCGGGGAAAGAAAGGGAAAGTTTAACCAAGTCCGTACCATTGGGCAAGTCCTGAAAAGATTTTGTCATATCCGGTAATGAGGCGGATACGGTAATCATGGACATTATAGTAAGGCTACTAACCAATAATAAGGCGGTCTTAACCTGCCAGCTTTGCGTGTTCATTGTCCTTATATTTAGAAAAAAATGCCCTCGGTAATCCCTTGGGCATTCAATTATTTGGCATTCTGGATTACACCATCTGACCTTTCATCAATTTAGGAAGCATCTCCTTAAAATTCTCTTTCTTGTTGAGGTGCGGCAGTGGTTCGGCAGGTTCTTCAACCCCGAGAAATTTGCATAAGGGTGCCCATCCATCAAGAACATCATAAACTAAAAGTTTGTCGTTTGGCACATGGACCTTAACACTTTCAATATGTTTTTCCCATACCATTTTAGCGTGTTCCTTATTTTCAAACTGTCCCCCCATTTCTCCCACAAAAAATGTTTTTTTGAAAAATTTAATACAGGCCACTACTTTCCTGATGCGAGGAGTAGTTACTAATTTGAACATCATCTTTATCTTTTCCCCTGGGGTCTGGGGGCCGGCTCTGTAGACTGTGCTATCTACACTTTTGTACCACGCATCAAAATCCCTCACTGTGAGTATCACTTTGGCATCAGGATATCTCTTCATGTGTTCTTTGTACCAGGGATAGCCCGGGAAATCAACCGTGCCGTCAAAGCCATTGTATAGCTCGTCCCATTGGGTTGTGCCCGTTTCAGATAGCTCTTTCCAGTATTTAAGTTGAACTGGGTTAACCAATAATTCCTTCATGTGATAAACCCTATCACAGTATAGAATTTCCAGCGAACGTTTTAGCGTTGTTGTTCCGGTACGGGGAAAACCCGCTCCTATTATTTTAATAGACATAGTTTTTTGGTTTAGTTAGTTGGTGTTATTTATTGAACGTTGGCATTTTCCGGTGGTGATGGCATCTTAAACTCAAAAGTCTCCGGTTGAGGCTGAATCGGTTTTAAATCCTTATTCTGAAATGCTGGAAAGTCTGGAGTAAACTGGGTGGCCCTAAACTGTCCATAGATGAATGGTCCAGTAGGTTGAGAGGCAGAACCATCGGGCAATACGTAATGATGTACATACGGATTCCAATATTCCCATACAATTTCCTTATTGGCTGTTACCTCAAAAAAGCGTCCTTTTGCACCCGAAGTGATAAGCGTATTTCCATTTTTTAGACGTTGTGCTCCTGAGATAAAGGCCGAGTAAAATGAGTATTTATCAGGAGCCATATAGTCCCATTGGGTTTTCTCTGGACCGAATGGGGCATTTTCTTTGATTTCATAGGAACCGCTATTGTCCATTGGAGGTGAAAATTCATGAACTGCGCTATAATTCCCTATATCCTCAATTTTTACTTGGGGGTCAGGAGATTGGGCCTGCATGATTGCTGCCCACACCGATGGCATTTTGTTCCCCGGTTCTGGAATATCATTATTAAAAACCATTAAATTTCCTGCACCGGGATATCCTTTTGGAATCCACTTTATATCATGCTGCCCATAAAGAACTTGATCTTCTTCGGTACCTCGACCATAATTTTGGGGATTGCCCCATCGGTACAGGAGGTCACCCGCTTCGCCCCTGGCTTCTGCGGTACCAATGCTATGATCAATAATATAAATCTCATGCAAATGGGGAGAACTAATGGCAATTTGATCTAAATCTGCATTATACGCCACGGCATTAACGTGAGTGATGTCAGAATTTTGATTGTCCGCAGTAGCATTTGAGGTCAAAAATCCCATTTTTTTCATTTGCGTTATCTGCTCTTCGGTCATTGGTTGACCGGCTTCCCCCCCTCCTGCATTCACATCAATTTTTCGGGGATGTTCAGCAACTGTTCCGAAATTAGGTTTAGTGGAATCACGGTCTTGAACAATGTGGTCCCACATGCGCCATTCCCAAACCACCTCTCCCCCTTCCGGTCGCTGAGGTTTGATTTCAATGATTTTATCTGGCCAAATGCCCGCTTTAGCAGTATGCTCTGGGTCCCTGCCAGCTGCAGCCGCTTCTTCTGGGGTTATGACCTCATAACTAATCGCAAGAATATTACCATTCGGAAGTATTTCAATATCATGATGAATCAGCTCGGTTTCTGTGGCATATTCATAATCCCAAAGCATATTTCCATCCCAATCATATTCACGGATACGTCCTGCCTGTCCACCAGCGGCGAAGGTTGGGAAGTCAATATCTCGTTCAAGCCGAATAAGGTTTCCGTTATCTTGGAGATAGGATTGCATACAATTTAATTCGCCTGTCCATTTATGTACTACTTCCCCTTTCTTATTAATAAGAAAAGTTTCTGTACTACTTGAAGGTTGAAAAAGCACATAACCAGGAGTGGCCTCTTCAGAATTAAGGATCAATCCCCTCTTTTCATTTACACCTGTTATACTTCGAGTATCTTCAGGTTTCCATTGCCGAATTTCGGTGGTGGTATTGGCGAGTTGGGGTTCGGATTTGGTCTTACAAGATTGAAATGTGATAAAGACCGAAAGAATTGCTGCAAAGAATAATCTGTAATTCATAATGTTTGGTTTATGAGGTTGGTCAACAGAAGATTCGGAAGCATGAACACCTCTAAGGTATGTTAAAAAAATGTAAAATTCATCAAATGAAAAGGTAGAGTATCAAACTTTTCTGGGAGTGTAGGAATAGGGCTTATATTATTGTAGGCCAGAATGATATTTGAAAAAATTCTAGGTATGAATCTTTTAGGGCCATGTAGTTTTTTGAGGTTTTTAAATCCCATGGAACCCCTAATCAAAGCACTGGATTTCCCACGTTTTTTATGGCTGGTTCGAGATTACGGTTTCGTAGCCTTTCGTGAAGATTCATGCAATTTGTGTAAGGCCACTAGCCTTTCGTTCCAAACCTGCGTATCTTTGTAGTATGGAAGAGGGCAAGAAAATTATTCTTTTCGACGGTGTATGCAACCTATGCAACAGCTCGGTCCAGTTTGTGATCAAACGGGACAAAAAGGATGTGTTCCGCTACGCTGCTTTACAAAGTGAAATTGGGGAAAAGCTGGTGGCGGAGCGTAACATCGATACCGCTCAAGTGGATTCGATCATTCTCATAGAACCCGGAGTGGCGTATTACACCAAATCGGATGCTGCTTTGGAAATTGCCCAAGACTTGGGCGGATTATGGAAATTGACCGCGGTTTTCAGTTGGATTCCAACCTCTATCCGAAATGCCATTTACGACTTTGTGGCCAAAAACCGTTACAAATGGTTTGGCAAACAAGAATCCTGCATGATTCCCACCCCCGAGTTGAAGGCCAAGTTTTTGGGTTAGTTGCCCTTCACCTCCTCTAAATTATCGTCCCACTCCTCCACATGGGGATCTCCCAGTTTCCCCACGGATTTGGCCACAACCATGGAGACAGTAGCATCTCCGGTGACGTTCACAACGGTTCGGCACATATCCAAAGGTCGGTCCACCGCAAAAATCAAGGCCAGACCAATGGCCAATTTATCCGCAGGAAAGCCTATGGATTCCAATACAATCACCAACATCACCATCCCTGCTCCGGGAACAGCTGCTGAACCGATGGATGCCAACAAAGCTGTTAGAATAATGGTCAATTGCCCTGTAAAAGTAAGGTCAAAGCCAAGCGCCTGCGAAATAAAGACCGCGGCCACACCTTGGTACAGACTGGTTCCATCCATATTGATGGTGGCCCCAACGGGCAACACAAAGCTGGATACTTCCTTGTCCACACCGATATGTTCTTCCACACGCTCCATGGTCACTGGCAAGGTGGCCGCACTTGAACTGGTGGAAAAGGCCAACAACTGCGCCGGACTTATTTCCTTTAAAAACCAAAAAGGGTTCTTTTTGGTATAAACCGATACGACAATGGAATAGAACACAATCATCAACAAGAGACCTAATACCACAACCCCTGCGTATTTTAAGAGGGCCAGCAACAAATCTGGGTCACTGGACGATACCACGACCCCTGCCAAAAGAGCAAAAACGGCATACGGGGCAGTAAGCATGATCAAATCCACCATTTTTAGGACCACGTCATTCAGGGCATCAAAAAAGTCCTTAAGGGGTTTTGCCTTTTTCTCCCCGATCAGCAGCATGGAAATGGCCAACATAATAGCAAAGAAAATCACCTGCAGCATCAAAGCATTATCGCTCATGGCCGAAAAGGCATTGTCCGGGACCATATCAATCAAAAATTGCAAAGGGCCGCTTTCCTTTTGACGGGAAGCTTCTTCTAATTTTGAGGTAACTTCAGCATCACCTGCATATGTGTCTGTAAGTTTGGCGACCGTCTCCGCAGAAATACCATTTCCAGGTTGTATTACATTTACCAAAAGCAGACCAATGGTAATGGCCACCACAGTGGTAACAATGTAGGTGCCAATGGTACGTAAACCAATACTCTTAAATTTTGAAATATCCTTAAGGTCGGAAACGCCCTTGACCAAGGACGCCAAAATGAGTGGGATGGCGATCAACTTGAGCAGTTTCACAAAAATGGTTCCCAAAGGTTGAATCCAATCCGAAACAAAGTCCAATCCCCAAGTCACTTGGGTCATTGCAAATCCAAACAAGATACCCAAAAGCATCCCAATAAGAATCTGCCAGTGCAGTTCTAGTTTACGCATGTGTAGTTAGTTTTTAGGAAAGTAAGATAGCATTTTGGAAGGAAACCCCCTAACGCGGTCAAATTTTATTGGTGCGGGCCAATAAGGTGAAATCTGCCAAGACCAATGCTGCCATGGCCTCTACAATGGGCACTGCTCTGGGCACCACGCAGGGATCGTGCCTTCCCTTTCCTTGGGTGGTCACTTGTTCCCCTTCTTTGTTGATGGTCTCGTACGATTGCAATATGGTAGCCACGGGTTTAAAGGCCACATTGAAATAAATGTCCATTCCATTGCTTATACCGCCCTGCACGCCCCCACTCCGGTTGGTTTTGGTGGTACCGTCCGGGTTAAAGGCATCATTGTGTTCGCTTCCTTTCATTTTAATGCCCTCAAATCCACTGCCGTACTCAAACCCCTTCACGGCGTTAATGGAGAGCATGGCCGCGCCCATTGTTGCGTGGAGCTTATCAAAAACCGGTTCACCGAGACCAATGGGTACATTTTGAATGACGCAGGTAATGACCCCGCCAATGGTATCTCCCTCTTTTTTAATGGATTTGATGTACTCTTCCATTTTTTGGGCCATTTCGGTATCTGGGCAGCGCACAGGATTGGACTCAATCTTGGAAAAGTCCAATTCTTGGTACGGTTTTTCCAATTTTAGTTCCCCAACCTGGGAGACAAAGGCATTGCACTGTACATCACCCAAAAATTGTTTGGCAATGGCCCCGGCCACTACCCTACTGGCGGTTTCCCGGGCCGAGCTGCGTCCTCCACCCCTGTAATCGCGGAAGCCGTATTTTTTATCGTACACATAATCCGCATGGGAAGGTCTGTACGAGTCCTTGATGTGCGAGTAATCCTTGGATTTTTGGTTGGTATTGTGAATGGCAAAACCGATTGGGGTCCCGGTGGTCTTCCCTTCAAAGATTCCAGAGTAGATTTCCACGGTATCGGGTTCTTTTCGTTGGGTAACAATGGCAGATTGGCCTGGTTTTCTCCGATTTAGTTCCAATTGGATTTTTTCCACGTCCAATTCCACTCCAGCAGGACAGCCGTCCAAAACGCCGCCAATGGCTTTTCCATGCGATTCACCAAAGGTGGTCAACCTAAAAAGTTGCCCAAAAGAATTTCCTGCCATCCGGTATAAAAATTTTTGGTTGCCCAAAGGTAGATGTTCTAACCCTAATTAAAAAGCAACTCTTGCAGTTAATCTTAATGTAACATAGGATTCTTGGTCTTGATGTTTTGTTAACCATATCCTCATAAATTATTGATTTGAAATTGATTTTCAGTTTATTCCTACGCTGTTAATTTGCAATCAAACCCTATTCATTTGAAAAAAAGGAAGATAGAACTGGCAGTTATTTCAGATGTCCATCTTGGCACTTATGGCTGTCATGCCGATGAACTCATTGCCTACCTCAACAGTATCCAGCCCAAAAAGCTCATTTTAAATGGGGATATCATTGATATTTGGCAGTTTAGCAAACGGTATTTCCCTCCATCACATTTAAAGGTTCTCCGAAAGGTCATTGGTATGGCCTCCAAAGGCACAGAAGTTTACTATATCACTGGAAATCACGATGAAATGCTCCGCAAGTTCAGTGATGCTTCAATGGGGAATTTTAAAATCGCGAACAAACTCGTCCTGAATTTGGATGGAAAAAAAGCATGGATTTTCCATGGCGATGTCTTTGATGTCTCCATCCAGAATGCAAAATGGCTGGCCAAGCTGGGCGGCTACGGCTACGACCTGCTTATCTTGATCAACAGTTTTGTAAACTGGTGGTTGGTAAAACTGGGGCGTGAAAAATATTCCTTGTCCAAGCGCATCAAAAACAGCGTGAAAAGTGCGGTGAAGTATATCAATAATTTTGAAAAGACCGCAGCAGAGCTTGCCATTGAAAATGAATATGATTATGTGATCTGCGGACACATCCATCAACCCAAAAAAGAACGCTACGAAAACAAAAATGGGAGTTGCCTCTATCTCAATTCTGGGGATTGGGTGGAAAATTTAACGGCATTGGAGTACTCGTTCAAGCGCTGGAGAATCTATCACTACAACCACGACAGGTTATCCCCCTTCTTTGTGGATGAAGACCTTAAGGAAATGGACATGAACGAGCTCATCGCTTCCATCACCGATAAGGAGGTGGACATGAAGGTAATCGATGAAGAAAATATAGATATGGATGTTGCCCAAGAAAAGGAATCCAGCGAACAAAAGAAAAACAAAACAAGCTTAGACAACCAAGGCTTTACGCAAGATTGACACGGGATGTTCGGCATCTCGGCCCGTACCATCCTTTATCTGGTGCCTACAGCTGGTTCCATTGGCCGCAATCAGCGTTCCCGAATCACTTTTCTTCACCGCAGGGAACAATTTTAAGCTTCCCACCTTCATACTGGTCCCATAGTGTTCCTTCTCGTACCCAAACGATCCCGCCATGCCGCAACAACCTGAAGCAATAATGGTGACTTTGTAATTTTTGGGCAGATTCAGCACATCAAAGGTCACTTTTTGATCACTCAATGCTTTTTGATGGCAATGATTGTGGATTTTTATGGTGCGTTCGTCCTCAGTGAAACTTTCTGCAGTAATGTGCCCTCCGGCAATCTCACGGGCCAAAAATTCCTCTATCAAATAGGATTGGGCAGCCAATTTCGCCAAAAGCACCCTGTTGTCATGGAGGCGTTGGTACTCATCCCGGAAAGAAAGAATGGCTGAAGGCTCCAAGCCTACAATGGGAATGTTCCTATCCAGAAAACCCTCTAGTTTGGACATGTTCTTCTCCACCAATTTCTTGGCCTGTTTCAAAAAACCTTTGGAAAGATAGGTCCTACCACTTTCGGCATAGAACAGTTCCACATCATAACCCAACTTGCACAAAAGCTCAATGGCATCCTTCCCAACCTCAACGTCCAAATATTTGGTGAACTCATCCAGATACAGCACCACCTTCTTTTTGGAAATGTCGGTATTCTTCAGATTGAACTTTTCCAAATGCCGCTCAAAATTGAAATTGTAGACTTTTGGAAAGCTTCGCTCCGGAGCCACTCCCGCCGTCCTCTTCAACAAACCACTTAGGCTTTTGGAACCGTAAACGGCATTGGTCAAACCAGAAATTTTGCTTCCCAACGCATTTAACCTGGTGTTGTGTGCAAACAGTTTGCTACGCAATGGATACCCGTTCGATTCTTGATACTGATAAAGGAACTCTGCTTTTAACGTGGCCACATCCACATTGCTGGGACATTCACTAGCGCAAGCTTTACAACTTAAGCATAGGTCAAACACTTCTTTGAGTTCCTTTTGGTCAAAACGATTGGTTTTTTCGGATTGGGTCAAAAATTCCCGAAGTGCATTGGCCCTACCGCGGGTGGTATCTTTTTCATTTTTGGTGGCATGATAGCTCGGACACATGCCCCCTGCCATATTGTGACTTTTTCGGCAATCGCCACTACCGTTACATTTTTCAGCAGCTTTTAAAATGCCCTCACTGTCCGAGAAATCCATCAAAGTCTTTACCTTGGGTTCTTCGCGGTCCACTTCATAGCGGAGGGATTCATCCATGGGAAAAGCATCCACAATTTTTCCTGGATTAAAAATAGCATTCGGGTCGAACACCTTTTTTACCCGTTTCAACAGCTCGTAATTGGCATCACCAATCATCAACGGGATAAATTCGGCACGCACAATACCATCGCCGTGCTCCCCACTAAAACTTCCTTTATATTTTTTGGTGAGTTTGGCCACATCGGTGGTAATGGAACGGAACAAGACCACGTCTTCGGACTTTTTTAGGTTGAGGATGGGGCGCAAATGCAACTCCCCGGCCCCGGCGTGGGCATAGTACACCGCCTGCTGATCATACCCTTTCATAATTTGGGAAAACTCCCCAATAAAATCCTTTAAATCTTCTAAAGCCACCGCGGTATCTTCAATACAGGCCACGGCCTTTCGGTCCCCCACCATATTGCCCAACAGCCCCAGTCCCGCCTTTCGCAGTTCAATGGCCTTGTTGATGTCATCGCCCCACAAAACCGGACTGGCATAACTCAATCCCGATTTCTCAACGGTTTTCAATAAGGCTTGCAATTGTTCTTGCAAATCCTTTTCGGTATGGGCCTTTATTTCCAACATTAAAATCCCAGCTGGGTCACCATCCACAAAGAAACGGTTGGCCAGCTGCGCCCTGTTGTTCTTGGTGCAGTCCAAAATCACTTTGTCCATCATCTCACAGGTGTGCAAATTGTGCTGCATCACCGGTGCCACATCACTCAAACAATCTTCCAGCGTGTGGTAATGCGTTGCCACCATAGCGGACAAGGGCGGCGGTAGGTCGTCCAATTGTAGGGTTATTTCCGTGGTAAAGGCCAAGGTCCCTTCGCTTCCGGCCAACAACTTACAAAGGTTGAAACCCTCTTCATCGTCTCCGAAAATGTTGTTCTTTAAAAGTTCGTCCACCGCATAGCCCGTATTTCTTCTGTGTATACTGGGTTTGGGAAACTCGGCCAGAATATTTTTTTGGTTTTCCTTATCGGAAAGTTCCTTTTCCAAGGAAGAATAGATAGTTCCTTCCAAGGAACCTTCTTGCTTTTTTGCGTCAAAATCAGCTTTGGTGATTTCTGAGAATGAAGCTTCACTCCCATCGGATAGAATACAATTCATGGCAAGCACTTTGTCTCGCGTAACCCCGTATTGGATGGACGTCGTCCCCGAGGAATTGTTGCCCACCATCCCCCCGATCATACATCGGTTGGAGGTTGAAGTGTTGGGCCCAAAAAATAAACCGAACGGTTTTAGATACAGGTTCAGCTCATCTCGGACAACCCCTGGTTGAACTTTTACTAGCTTTTTATCCTTGTCCAGTTCCAAAATTTGGGTGAAATGTCTGGAAACATCCACCACAATACCATCACCCACACATTGACCGGCCAAGGAAGTCCCTGCTGTTCTGGGGATAAGCCCTATTGCATTTGTATTTGCAAAACGTATCAATGCCTTGAGGTCATCCCCATTCTTGGGATATGCAACGGCCAACGGCCTTTTTCGATACACCGAAGCATCGGTGGCAAACAGGGCCCTGCTCAGATCATCAATCAATAGTTCTCCCTGTAGCTCTTCGGCAAGGGCTTTTAACAAATTTTTATTCAATGTGGAATAATTTTTACCTTCAAAAAAAGTTTATAAGCTCTAGAGGATTTACAAAACTATCTCTAATTTTTAACTTAACGAGAAAACTTATGAAGATTACCACATTATTTGCTGCGCTTTTTTTGTTTGCAACAACCTTCGTCAGTGCACAGGACATTTCTGAGCATGCTCTTGGTCTCCGTCTTGGCGACAGTGATGGGTTTGGGGCGGAAATCTCCTATCAAAAATCCATAGGCAGGTACAACCGTGCCGAATTTGACCTTGGCTGGCGGGATAGCAGACATTTTGATGCTTTTAAACTCACAGGCATCTACCAATGGGTACATCAACTGGATGGGAATTTTAACTGGTTCTATGGTGTTGGTGGCGGATTGGGAAGTGTTGACTTTGACCACCCAGACCCGGACTTTGACGATGATTACGATGGACTTTTTGTATTTGCTGCCGGGGATATTGGTGTGGAATACAATTTTGACATCCCCCTGCTCCTTTCCTTGGATTTTAGGCCCGAAATTGGCTTGGTAGGGTATGACGGATTTGACAATGATTTTGATTTTGATATTGCCCTGGGCATTCGATATCAGTTCTAAAAAACAGTTTTTTCATAATCACCCTTGGTTTTTCATTAGGCCAAGGGTTTTTTTATGCAATAAGGAATGAATACCTTAGCGGCTTAAACAACGAGAAATGAAAAAAGTATTTGTGATCGTGCTGGGAGTTGTGTTCTTGGCATCATGTAATTCAAAATCTGAAGGGTATACCTTGAATGGTACGGTTGAGGGTGAGTTGGACAATGGTACCTTGGTCTATCTAAAAACTACCGATACCATCAACCAATTGGTAGATATTGATACCACTACCATTGAAAACGGGGTTTTTAGCTTTAAAGGCATTCAAGCCGAACCGAAACTGCATTACATTTTTATGGAATCCAATAGAGGCAATATCCCCTTTATCCTTGAAAATGGCGAGATAGATATCGAGTTCCAAAAGGATAGTATGAACTATGCCAAACTGAAAGGAACAGTACAAAATCAATTCTTTATGGACTTTTTGGATGAATCAAGGTCGTTTTCTGAACGGGCCATGTCCATGCAGAACGATATGAGGACTGCTGCCCAACAAAGGGACACAGCCACAGTAAATGCATTGCGGGAAGAGTTTATTGAATTTCAAGAGGAAGCCAAGAACTTCAATGTAGATTTTGCAAAGAACAATCCCAATGCCATGATTTCCGTATTGATCATTGGCAATCTTATGGCCAGCAAGGCTGTTCCCCAAGATGAAATCAAGGCTTTGTTTGAAGGGCTTTCCCCAGAAATGAAGGCCACGGAGCCGGCCAAAAAAATAAAAGAACGCTTGGACAATATGAAGTCCACTGAAATCGGTGCAGTGGCTCCAGAATTTTCCGCACCCACCCCAAATGGAGAAACTTTGGCCTTGAGCGAGGTCACCAATAAAGGTAAACTCACTTTGGTTGACTTTTGGGCCGCTTGGTGCAAACCTTGCCGCATGGAAAACCCAAACATTGTTTCTGTCTATAATAAATACAAGGATAAGGGGTTCAATGTTCTTGGGGTTTCCTTAGATACGCGCGAAGAAGATTGGAAAGGGGCCATTGAGGCCGATGGACTGGCTTGGAACCACATTTCCAACTTAAAGCGTTTTCAAGACCCCATCGCAGAACTCTACAATATTGATGCTATTCCCGCAGCATTTCTGTTGGATGAAAACGGGGTGATCGTCGCTAGGGATTTGCGCGGACCTGCTTTGGAAGAAAAAGTGGCAGAGCTGCTCAATTAAAGGAAAGACATAAAAGATAATCAAAAGCCCAAGGAGTTTTCTTGGGCTTTTTCTATGGATTTATATTTTCCCCATCTTTTCCAAAACAAACAAAATGATAATAGGAACGGCCAATAGAATCACTATAAACGTATCCGTCATAAACAGTTCTGGCTTGAACAGCAAAGTGGTGGCATATCCACCGATGGCACCCCCAAAATGGGCCGTATGCCCAATATTGCCCAATCTACTTTTCATTCCGTAGATGGAATACAACAAATAGGCAATCCCCAGCACATAGGCAGGCAATGGTATGGGAATGAACATAATCCCCAACTGCATATCGGGATTCAGCAAAATGGCGGCATACAAAATTCCGGTAACGGCTCCACTTGCCCCTACGGCACTATAATACGGTTCATTTTTATGGAAGAAAAGGGCCAAAAGGCTTCCAGCGATAAGACTGATGAAGTAAATGATCAAAAACTTTCCCGGGCCAAACCAATTGATGACCACATTGGCAAAAAAATATAGGGTGAACATGTTGAAGAACAAATGGGAAATATCAACATGTAAAAAGCCGGAAGTTACGGTTCTCTCACGCTGTCCGGCTCGTATTCCGCCAATACTGAACTTATATCGGTCAAAAAAATTAGCATCACTAAAGCCGCGTAAGGACACAATTACATTGGCGGCCATAATGCCGATGGTTGCTATATGCAAATTGAACATGGTAATACAGGTTTGGATTCAAATATAGCTATATTTGCACACAAGAATCGTTATGCAGTTAGTAGTTTTTATTTTTGCTTACCCCTTACTCTGGCTGGTTTCCAGACTCCCTTTCAGAATTCTCTATTTGCTTTCCGATGGTGTGTACCTATTGCTGTACCGCATCATTGGCTATCGCAAAAAAGTGGTGCGCCAAAATTTGGCCTTGGCTTTTCCTGAAAAATCAAAGACAGAGCGTTTACAGATAGAAAAAAAGTTCTACAAACATCTTTGCGATATATTTCTGGAGATGGCAAAGACCCTAGGGATTACCAATGAACAAATGAACAAACGGTATGTTTTTACCAATGTTGAGGTAATCCAAAAACTGGAAAGTGAAGGCAAAAACGTTATGATAATGATGCCCCATTATGCCAGTTGGGAATGGGTTTTTTCGTTGAATCCACAAGTTAAGTCAAAAGCCTACGCCATTTATCAACCCATTCAGAACAAATACTTTGACAAACTGGTTCGGGATATACGTAGCAAATATGGCACCACACTGATAAAAACCTATGAAAGCCGGAAAATTATAGCAGATGCCAAAAATGCGGCTGAATTGATCATGGTTGGTATCATCAGTGATCAATCCCCTATGCTGAACAGGACGCGGCATTGGGCCAAATTCATGGGGGTTTTGGTTCCCATACATGTTGGCGCAGAAGAAATCTGCAAGAATACTGATATGATACCCGTTTACCTGAAAGTGGAAAAAACGGGACGCGGATATTACGAAGCCACCTTCAAAATCTTGGCGGAAGACCCAAAAGAAGTTGAAGATTATAAAATTTCCGAAGCTTTCATGCAAGAAGTCGAAGCCGCCATCCATGAAGCCCCTCAATATTATTTTTGGACCCACAAACGATGGAAGCACCGTGACAAAGCTCCTAAAGTTATCCAGCAATAAGCTGTTAATGAGTTGAATGGGCACCAATTGATTAAAAATCCTATACTTTTCTTAAAAAACAGTGAAGGTTCAAGATTGTTTTATACATTGAACTGGAATCAATCAATCAATCAAAAAATGAAACAGTTAACTACCCTTTTCATCCTATGCTGTTTTGCGCTCACTTTTGGACAACGTCCTGCAAAACAAATTTCAAACGAAACCTTGGAAGCCATCAAAAATGATGTTTGGATTCCCTTTATGGAAGCCTATGATCAATCTGATTCCCAAAAATTAAAATCCATTCACACCAATGACATTGTGAGGGTAACTCAGGACCAAAACCAAATTGAGACCGGTGAAAGTTACCTAACCAACTTTGGACAATTTGTGGAATCGGTGAAAGCACAAGGCAGTCAACTCGGAATCGCTTTTGCCATTTTATCTACCGCTATGGACGATAGTGGAGAGCTAGCCTACCAAACGGGATATTACCGCTTCAGTTCTAAACGTGGTGATGACGAAAATTTTGTGGTGCGAGGCTACGGCAAATTCAGCGTGGGCCTCAAAAAAGAAAACAATTCATGGAAAATATGGCTGGATTCAGACAAGCATATCGACCTTTCCCATGAAGAATTTAATGCCCAGGATATTGTTTACGAATTGGAGGGATCTTAACTGAGTCCTGCCACTTCCTTGATTTCATCTATGATTCGGTCCGCAAGATTGTCTGCCGCTTCTTGTGACTTGGCTTCCGTATAGATCCTTATGATGGGCTCCGTGTTTGATTTTCGCAAATGCACCCAATTTTCAGGGAAATCAATCTTTACGCCATCAATGGTCGAAACCTGTTCGTTCTTGTATTTGGTGTGCATGGCATCCAGCAAAGCATCCACATCCAACTCGGGAGTCAGTTGAATCTTCTTTTTGCTCATAAAATAACTCGGGTAACTGGCCCTTAGCTCAGCCACGGTGCCGCCCTTTTCGGCCATCAGCATTAAAAATAAGGCTGTGCCCACCAAGGCATCACGCCCGTAATGGCTTTCAGGATAAATGATGCCGCCATTGCCCTCACCGCCGATAATGGCCTTGTTGGCTTTCATTTTGGCGACCACGTTCACCTCTCCTACTGCGGCAGCTTCATAAGTGCCACCATGTTTTTCGGTGACATCACGGAGTGCTCTGGATGAAGATAAATTGGAGACTGTATTCCCTTTGGTCTTGCCCAACACATAATCGGCACAGGCCACAAGGGTATATTCTTCCCCAAACATTTCCCCAGTATTGCTGATAAAGGCCAAACGGTCCACATCTGGATCCACCACGATTCCAAAATCGGCTTTTTCCTCCACAACTTTTTTACAGATGTCTCCCAAATGCTCTTTCAACGGTTCGGGATTGTGGGGAAAATGACCCGTAGGGTCACAGTACAATTTAACGACTTCAACCCCCAATTCTTCCAATAATTTCGGGATAGCAATACCCCCGGAAGAGTTTACGCCATCCACTACCACCTTGAATCCGGCTTTTTTGATGACCTCGGCATCCACTAAAGAGAGTTCCAAAACTTCATCCACATGAATATCCATATAGGAATCGTTTTTGGTGACTTCCCCCAAATCATCCACTTCGGCAAAATCAAAGTCCTCTTTTTCGGCCAAGGCCAAAATCTTGGCACCTTGCTCTGCATCCAAAAACTCTCCCTTTTCATTCAACAACTTAAGGGCATTCCACTGTTTGGGATTGTGGCTGGCGGTTAAAATAATGCCGCCATCCGCTTTTTCCAACGGCACTGCAATCTCCACGGTTGGTGTGGTGGACAGACCCAAATCAACGATATCAATTCCCAGTCCCACTAAAGTGGAAACCACCAAATTTTGGATCATCTCCCCCGAAAGTCGGGCGTCCCTGCCGATCACCACGGTCAATTTGTCCTTTTTGGAATAGGATTTTAACCATGTGCCATAAGCCGCAGCAAATTTAACCGCATCCAATGGGGTAAGATTGTCTCCTGTTTTGCCGCCTATGGTGCCTCGTATGCCCGAAATTGATTTGATCAGTGTCATAAATTGTTAAAAAAGTTTTTGCAAATATAACTGGGCATTCCCTAATCCCTGTTTTGAATTTGTAAATTTCGACAGAAAAGAATAAGTCCCGATGAACTTCTTGGCACATATCTATCTATCCTTCGATGACGAGGAAATTACTTTGGGAAACTTTTTTGCCGACCAGATTCGGGGAAACAAATACAAACACTACCCTGAAAAAATCCAAAAAGGGATTCTTTTACATCGGGAAATTGACACCTTTACGGACTCCCATCCCATTGCCAAGCAAAGTAGTAAACGGCTCCACAAGAATTACAGCCATTACAGTAGGGTGATCGTGGATATTTTCTACGATCATTTTTTAGCCAAAAACTGGAGTGATTATTCCAAAGTCCCACTTGCCGAATATGTGGGGAATTTTTATGACCTGCTGGAAAAAAACTACGAAATCCTTCCGCTTGGCACCAAACGTTTAATGCCCTATATGATTGCGGACAATTGGTTGCTCAATTATGCCAATCTCACCGGGATTGACCGGGTGCTCAATGGTATGAACCGAAGAACCAAGAACAAATCCAAGATGAATTTTGCCATCATGGACCTTGAGGAACACTACACTGATTTTGAAAATGAGTTCACCGCTTTTTTTGAAGAATTGATTACCTTTTCCCGGCAAAAATTTATTTCCCTATGCGAAGATTGATACTCCTGCTCCCACTGATCTTATTCATTTACTGTAAACAACAACCTGCAACTCCAACCGGACTGGTCACTGAAAAGGCCATGGTCGTTTCGGCCCGGGAGGAATCTTCCCAATTGGGTGTGGAAATCATGAAAAAGGGCGGTAATGCTTTTGATGCCATGGTGGCCACCGAACTTTCCTTGGTTGTCACCTACCCTTTTGCGGGTAGCATTGGCGGTGGAGGATTTATGGTGTACCGCAAAAACAATGGTGAAGTCGGAGGTATTGATTATAGGGAAAAAGCACCGTTATCAGCCCATAAAGACATGTATTTGGATTCTTTGGGCAAGGTGATTCCTGGGATGAGCACCTCGGGCGGAACGGCATCCGGAGTGCCTGGAACTGTGGCCGGTGTTTTGGAAGTACATGAAAAATTCGGAAAACTCCCGTTGAAAGAAATCATGGAACCCATTATTGCACTTGCCAAAAAAGGGGTTGTGGTTACCGAAAAACAAGCCGACAGGCTGGAAAGCTATAGGGAACAATTTATTGAGGCCAATGGGGACAGCACCAAGTTTGCGGCTCATTTTAAAGTTGGCGATACCATTAAACACCCCGAGTTGGCCAACACCCTGCAAAAAATCATGGAAGAAGGCCGGGATGGTTTTTACAAAGGTGAAGTGGCCCAAAAATTGGCTGCTTTTGTCCAAGAAAATGGAGGCTATATCACCGAAGAGGATTTGGCCAAGTATGAAGCCGTTTGGAGATACCCCATAGTTTTCGATTATAAGGATATCAAGGTTATTTCCATGAGTCCACCCAGTAGCGGAGGGGTTACCATCAATCAGATTTTTAAGATGATGGAACCTTACAATATTTCCAAATTCGGGCATAACGCTCCAAAGACCATTCAACTGTTCACCGAAGCGTCCCGTCGTGCCTACGCCGACAGAAACTTTTTCTTGGGCGATCCCGATTTTGTGGATATCCCCTACGATATGTTATTGGACGATGGTTACTTACAGGAAAGAATGGCAAATTTTTCTTTTGATAAAGCCACGCTTTCTTCCGAGGTAAGTCACGGTGAGGTGGAAATTGTGGAAAGTGCTGAGACTACCCACTACTCTATTGTGGACAGTGAGGGCAATGCCATTTCGGCCACTTCCACGCTTAATGGTGGGTATGGTTCCAAACTATACTGTGCCGAGCTTGGTTTCTTTCTGAACAACGAAATGGATGATTTCAGTGCAAAACCCGGTGTTCCCAATATGTTTGGGCTTGTGGGTGCCGAAGCCAACAGCATTGCCCCGGAAAAACGGATGCTGAGCAGCATGACGCCCACTATTGTGGAAAAGGATGGGAAATTGTACATGGTTGTGGGCACGCCGGGTGGTTCTACCATCATCACAGCAGTAGCGCAGACCATTTTGAATGTGTACGAATTTAATTTGAGCATGCAAGAGGCGGTGAATGCACCTCGGTTCCATCACCAATGGTTACCGGATATGGTCATTTTTGAACCTGAAGGATTTTCTGAAAAACTCAAATCTGAATTGAAAAACAAAGGGTATATCATCAATGAAGAACGCACCCCCATCATTGGAAAAGTGGATGCTATCCGTGTACTGCCCGATGGCAAATTGGAAGGTGGCGCCGACAAGCGGGGTGATGATACAGCTGTTGGTTTTTAAATAATACTTTATGAGCTATGATGTTGTAGTGCTTACCGACCCGAGGTACATCAATCCTCAAAAACAAAGTGATTATATCGCCAATGTGCTTCTGGAAGACCGATTGGTTCTGGAAGCATTGCAAAAACAGGGATTGAATACCGTTCGGAAATCGTGGGACGACCCAAATTTTGACTGGTCATCCACCCAATATGCCCTGTTCCGAACCACTTGGGATTATTTTGACCGCTTTTCCGAATTTTCTAAATGGATGGAAGCCACTTCGCAAGAAACCAAGTTCATCAATTCCAAAAAACTCATCAATTGGAATATTGACAAACATTACTTGCACGACCTTTCATTGGCCGGTGTTACCATTCCAAAGACCTTTTATGTGGAAAAGGGAACCCAAATCACCTTGGAAAAGGCGTATGCACATGCTGTGGAAAAGTTAGGGTTCCGTCCATCAACATTTATTTTGAAGCCCTGCGTATCTGGAGCGGCCCGACATACCTATAAAATCCATAAAGAAGCCGTTGTTAAACATGAGGCTGTTTTTCAGGAACTGGTTGCCGAAGAAGCCATGATGCTTCAGGAATTTCAGGAGAACATTGTAAAGGAAGGCGAAATATCCATGATGGTCTTCAACGGGCAATTTACCCACGCCGTATTGAAGATTGCCAAACCCGGAGATTTTCGGGTACAGGATGATTTTGGCGGAATCGTTCATCAGTTTGAACCCACCCAAGAGCAAATCGATTTTGCAACCAGTGTGGTACATGCCGCGCCTGAACTTCCCATATATGCCCGAGTGGATATTTTTAAGGACAATGATGGGAATTGGGCCTTGGCCGAACTGGAAATTTTTGAGCCTGAACTTTGGTTTCGATTGAATCCCCAAGCGGCGGATATTTTGGCCAAATCCATTAAAAGCACCTATTTTTCCATCTCAACTAAAGATTTCAGTTCACAGTTATGATTATATTTAAGCCAGCAAATAATTCAAAATGAAAAAATTATCACTCCTTATAATAGGAATCACTTTGGGATGCTCAGCCCAAGAAAAAACAGGAAAACTAGTGGCAGAAGATGACGCTTTTTATGATTATGTAGATAAAAATGCCAAAATAGAGGTCTTGACCGAAAGCTTTACCTGGGCCGAAGGACCCGTCTGGGTCAAGGAAGGTGGGTTTCTCCTTTTTTCCGATGTGCCCAACAACACCATTTTTAAATGGAAAGATGGCGAAGGGCTTACCGAATTTTTAAAGCCTTCTGGGTATACCGGGGTTCTACCCTACAGCCGGGAGCCCGGGAGCAACGGACTTATCATCAATAATGATGGTGAATTGGTGGCCTGCGAACATGGAGACCGTCGTATTACCCGAATGCCCTTGGTCGGTGGTGGAAAATTTACCTTGGCCGACACTTGGGAGGGCAAACGCTTCAACAGTCCCAATGATGTGGTACAGGCTTCCAACGGAACCTATTATTTTACTGACCCACCTTATGGCCTTCCTAAACAACAGGATTCAGAATCAAGGGAAATTGATGCTTTTGGAGTCTACAAGATAGGTGTCGATGGAAGTGTGGAAATGGTGGTCAGCAACCTTAACCGCCCCAATGGCGTAGCACTTTCGCCTGACGAAAAAACACTTTATGTAACGCAATCGGACTTCAAGGCTCCCTATATTATGGCGTACACTATTCAAGATGATGGTTCCTTGGATGAAGGAAAGGTGTTTTTTGACGCCAAAACCATAATGAAACCCGGCTTAATGGGAATGCCAGATGGTATAAAAGTGGCCAGAGACGGGACTATTTTTTCTACAGGCCCCGGTGGTGTTATGATCATATCCCCTGAAGGCAAATTTTTAGGACGAATTGAAACAGGACAACCTACTGCCAATTGCGCTTGGGGTGACGATGGTTCCGTGCTTTACATGACTGCAGATGATTTTTTGATGCGAATCCAGACCAAGACGGTCGGTGATGGGTTCTAACCCAACCTATTTCATTTGACCCATCTGCTTTTTTAATTCATCCATGGATTGCTGCAATTGTTTTAGCAATCCAGTTTCGGTAGTGGCATCCACATTGAAGGTCAGTTTACTGCTTACCTCCCAAATTTCTTGGATTTGAAAAGGCTTGATGTCATAAGGGGGATAGGTTTCGTTCAAGGAAACCAAAGTAATATTATTGGAATTGGGCCTTCTTTCAATTTTTTTCACCATTACGGAATCCTGTAGCACTACCACATACATTTTGTTTGGACTCACATAATCGATATGTTCAATGGCCCGGGCCAGAACCCAGTCATTCGGTTTTAGGTTGGGCAGCATACTGTCCCCCTCCACCTGAAAACCACGGTATGTGGCATTGCGCAACTCGGGTATGGGCATATCAAAGGCAGGGAGTTGTTGGTACCAACTTGTATCGGCGATGTTCTGTGGGTACCCGGCCGCGGCTTTGGCATTCACCAAAACCATATTATCTTGGTCGGAACTGTCCACAGTGACCACTTTTGGAATCACACTGGTCTTTGAGGTATCCAAGTGCTTCTGATCACTATCGCCAAAAAGCCAAAGTGGATTGATTTTGAACTGTTTCAATAGCTCCTCAACCACTTTTCCCGATAATTTGGTCCTACCCCGTTCAATATCGGCGGTGGTGTTCTTCACCCCCAACAATTGGGCAAACTCGGTTTGGGTATAGCCCAACTCCCTTCGAATATCAATAAACCGTTTTAGGGTAAGTTCGTTTTCCATGTTAAAAGAATAATGTCAGGTCGAGCCTGCCTTTGTCGGCAGACAGGCGGAGTCGAGACCTAATTCTAGTAATTTGTATTAAAGACCTCTCGACTGCCTGACCGTCCGGCAGGTGGGCACTCAAGGTGACAATACATCCCAAATATATACAATTTGGATTATTTCCAAAAACTTTTTTGGATTATTTCCATTATTTGGAATATTTCCATATCTTTGATTGGAATATTTCCAAGTAGTGTTTCTTCATCAAAAAATAAATGCTCTATGAATCCTTCAACAACTTTGATTTATGACGGTAGTTTCAACGGCTTTCTCACCGCCGTCTTTGTCGCTTTTGATGCAAAGATCAATGTGGCCGACATCCAAAAGAACAGCGAATGCCAAAATGGGCTGTTTTCCGAGACCGAAACCGTCTTTACCCATGTGGAAAAGGCCAAACGGGTCTGGAACGGCATCCGAAACAAGAGCCACAACGCCATTGCCAATGTCTATTTTGCCTTTTTGAGCGAGACAGAGGGTGTGGAACTGATGCTTTATACCTACATTCAAAAACTGATGGCCACCAAAAGTGGAAAGCAAATGGATTATTCTGATGGGATTGTGCTGCACATTAACCAATTGGCCCGAAAAGTGGGCCGTGAAAAACACCGTATGGAGGCCTTTGTGCGGTTTCAGCTGACCAAGGATGAGGTCTATTTTGCCAACATTGAACCCGATTTTGATGTATTGCCCTTAATCTCCAAACATTTTCGGGATCGTTATGCCGACCAACAGTGGTTAATCTATGATATAAAACGCAAGTATGGCATCTACTACAATTTGGACCATGTGGAAATGGTATCCCTGAATTTAAAGGAAGTGCATTTCAACAAAATCCATAAGAGTGACGCTTTTTTAAGCGAGGAGTACGATTACCAAACTTTGTGGAACGATTACTTTAAGAGTACGGGCATCAAATCCCGAATCAACCCCAAATTGCATACGCAGCATGTGCCGAAACGGTATTGGAAGTATTTGAATGAGAAAAAGGAGGCGGTTTAGGTTTTTAGTTAACAAAATTGTTGAGAATGATTTTATAGTCAAACTTTAGGTACGTGATTTTTAATGATATTTGAAAACTGTTATGGCTAATAGATATTCAGATATAAGAGGAAAGTTGCACATCGTTGTAGATAATAAAACTACTAACGAAATGGCTCATTTAACGCACTATTTCCAAAATCATAAAAACGGAATTTCCCAATATTATAGACCAACTGCAAAGAAATATTTAGCGGAATTACACAAAAATTTAGAGATTGCTCAAGAGCCAGATCTTCAGTATTATTTACCAATAAAATGGGATGTCCCTTTTCCTCCATCAGAAAATCCAAAATTTAAGTTTATTGACCTGTTTGCTGGAATTGGTGGAATACGACTTGCATTTCAAAATAATGGAGGAAAATGTGTTTTCACAAGCGAATGGGATTCTTTTGCAAAAAAAACTTACGAAGCCAACTTTGGAGAAGTTCCATTTGGAGATATAACCGAAATATCAGAAAAGGAAATTCCTGACCACGATATTTTACTGAGAGGTTTTCCATGTCAACCTTTTTCAATTGCCGCATAATTGAATATGATAGATTTTAGAGAAGTTATAACATACAATGACCAACCTGTAACTTGTCCTGATTGTGGAAGCAGAACTGAAATCATTTTAGATTTATCTCACACAATTGAACTCACTCAAATTCATAAATGTTTATCAGAAAATTGTCTAAATGAGTTTGTTACTCAAAATGATGGCGAATGAAAAAGGGGCAAAAACTATGGACTAGAGATGAATTAATTTTAGCAATAAATCTTTATTGTAAATTACCTTTCGGAAGATTACACCGAACAAACCCTCAAGTTATTCATTTAGCAGAATTGATTGGAAGAACACCAAGTTCTATAGCTTATAAATTGGTGAATTTTGCAAGTCTTGACCCAAGTTTACAAGCTAGAGGAATTAAAGGCGCTTCCAATTCAAGCAATCTCGATAAAGCAATTTGGGATGAATTTTATGATAACTGGGAAGAACTTCCTTTTGAAAGTGAAAAGTTGCTATCAAAATTTGAAAACAAATCTATCGAAGAGTTAAATAACATCGATATTAAAAGTTTACCAAAAGGAAAGGAAAGAGAAAGAGTTGTAAAAGTTAGAGTCAATCAATCATTTTTTAGGAGTTCTATTTTAGCCTCATACAATAGTACTTGTTGTATAACTGGTATTAACCAAAGTCAATTATTAGTTGCTGGACATATCAAACCTTGGAGTCAAGACGAACAAAATAGATTAAACCCAAGAAATGGTATTGCAATTAATGCGTTGCACGATAAAGCATTTGAAAATGGTCTAATCACGATTACACCTGATTACAAAATCAAAATTTCAGATGTGCTTTTAAAAAGCAAAAAAACTGATTCTCTTGAAAAATACTTTTTTCAATATGAAAACAAAGATATTGTTTTACCATCAAAATTTCTACCTGATATCGAGTTCTTAAAATACCATAATGAAAACAGATTTCAGCGTTAGGGATAAAAGTGGAAAAGCCCACAGCGAAGAATGAGCGAGGACTTGTAACGTATAGCCCGACCCTTTAGGGTAACGCTCAAAACATTTTACCTTATCGAGCATCAAATTGTGGAGGTTATACGCTCGAAGCCGAACTAGGTGTAGCACCTAATGGATATTCTGAACCTGATTTTATGGGTTGGGAGATCAAGCAGTTTGGCGTTAAAAAGTTTGAGAACATAAACTCATCAGTAATAACTCTAATGACACCTGAACCAACAAATGGACTTTATAAATCTAAAGGAACAGAGTACTTTATAAAAACCTATGGTTATCCTGACAAATTAGGACGCCCCGACCGAATGAATTTTGGAGGAGTACATAAGGCGGGAGAATTACATCCAACGACCAAACTAGAAATGAAATTAATCGGTTTTGATCAAGAAAGCGGAAAAATAAGAAATTCAAATGGGAGTATTTCATTAATTGACCAACAAGGAAACGAAGCAGCTTCTTGGAGTTTTTCATCAATGCTTCTGCACTGGAACAGAAAACACGACAAAGCTTGTTACGTTCCATCACTTTCAAATACAAAAGGAGACAGGAAATATAAATATGGTAACAATGTGATTTTGGGCACTGGGACTGACTTTCAACTTTTTCTTGGACAGATGGCTAGTGGAAATATTTATTATGACCCAGGAATTAAATTAGAAAATTTGTCAACCAAGCCCAAGATTAAAAAGAGAAGTCAGTTTAGAATTAAATCTAGATTTTTGCCTAATTTATACAAGAAAAATGAGGTAATTGATTTACTCGATTAAATCAACTTTTACTCCGCTCCCCTACAAAATAATCACTTTTGTTTTTAAACAGTACATTAAAACTGGTCAAGCTGCCATAAATGCGGGTAATGTATTGCTGTAGATCTATCTTTTCCTGGTCATCCAGATTAGTGCTGCTGTTGATCTTTTGTTCCATCACCCGGATACGGTCCCGCACCATCACGATCTTATGAAAAAAGGTGTCAATGGGCATTTCCTTGTTCGCCGTGGCGTCGCCGGGGTCCAAAATCAATTTTCCACCCTTCCATTTGTCTGCGAGGGCCACTTTTTCATGGGTATCGCTCCATTTTTCCAAAATCTTCACAAGGGAACGTTCCACCTCAAAAAAGCTTACGGTGTCCACTTCGTCCTCTACCCCTTCAATGACCTCAAACTCGGAGTCGAGATCAATGGTTTCCAGTCCATTTTCCAAAAAAGTTACCCAATAGTGTTTTGATGATACGTTGGTCACCACCCCTTTTCCATATTCAGGATGGTCAATGCGGGAGCCAATACCCAATAATTTCATAGTTTTCAGTTTGTTCTGTCTGGTCGAGCGCAGTCGAGACCAATTACTTTAAAGCACTTCTCGACTGCGCTCGAAGTGACAAATGATATTGCAGTCAAAAATACACCATCAATTAACAATAACGAAAACCAAACCTCCTTCATTTTTACATCCCAAATCGCTATTTTTGACGTTTGCTATGAATTTATGATCAATTACGAAGAACATATTGAGGTTAGGGGGGCAAGGGTCCATAACCTCAAGAATATAGACGTTACCATTCCCCGCGAAAAGCTCGTAGTGATCACCGGACTTTCGGGCAGTGGTAAATCCTCTTTGGCTTTCGACACCATTTATGCCGAAGGCCAGCGTCGGTATATAGAAACTTTCTCCGCCTACGCCCGGCAATTTTTGGGCGGACTGGAACGCCCGGATGTGGATAAAATCGATGGGCTTTCCCCCGTTATCGCCATAGAACAAAAAACCACCTCAAAATCGCCGCGATCTACTGTTGGCACCATTACCGAGGTATACGATTTTTTGCGTTTACTCTTTGCCCGTGCAGGGGACGCCTACAGCTACAACACGGGTGAGAAAATGGTAAGCTATAGCGATGAACAGATCAAGAATTTGATCATAGACTCCTATTTGGATAAAAAAATAAACGTTTTGGCTCCCGTGGTCAAATCCAGAAAAGGACATTATCGTGAATTGTTTGAACAGATTGCAAAGCAAGGTTTTGTAAAGGTGAGGGTCGATGGTGAGATTACCGACATCACCAAGGGCATGAAGGTGGACCGGTACAAAACCCACGATATCGAGATTGTTATTGATCGATTGAAGGTCAGTGATAGCGAAGATTTTCACAAACGCCTCAGTGAGACCATCAATACCGCCATGTACAGCGGCAATAATGTGCTGATGGTTCTGGAGGAAGGTGAAAGTGTGCCCCGATATTTCAGCAGGGATTTGATGTGCCCCTCAACGGGCATCTCCTACCCCACTCCCGAGCCCAACACCTTTTCGTTCAACTCACCCAAGGGCATGTGCCCCGAGTGCAATGGATTGGGCCATGTTCACGAAGTGAACGAACACAAAATCATCCCGAATAAAAAACTCTCCATCAAAGCAGGTGGATTGGCACCACTGGGCGAATACAAAAAGTCGTGGGCTTTCAAGCAATTGGAAACCATTGCCCAACGATATGGGTTTGATTTATCGGACGCCATTGAAAAAATCCCAGCGGAGGCCATGGAGGTGATTTTAAATGGTGGGAAGGAAAGTTTTGAGGTCGATTCCAAAACATTGGGCGTAAAACGACAGTATAAAATTGATTACGAGGGCATTTCCAATTTCATCAAGACCCAGTTTGAAGAGGCCAACTCCAGTTCCATCAAGCGTTGGGCCAAGGATTACATGGACAAGGTAAAGTGTCCCAATTGCGAAGGGGCTAGATTGCGCAAGGAATCGCTTTACTTTAAAATCGGCGAAAAGAATATCGCAGAACTGGCCCATATGGACATTGCCGAGCTGGCCGAGTTTTTCGAACAATTAGAAAATTCCCTGGAGGGTAACCAAAAAATAATTGCTGAGGAAATTATCAAGGAAATCAGAACCCGTGTTCAATTTTTGTTGGACGTGGGCTTGGACTACCTCTCCTTGAACCGAAGTTCCAAGTCGCTATCCGGTGGTGAGGCACAGCGTATCCGTTTGGCCACACAGATTGGGTCACAATTAGTGGGGGTGCTCTATATTTTGGATGAACCCAGCATTGGTCTTCACCAAAGGGACAATGCACGTTTGATTCATTCCTTGGAATCCCTTCGGGATATTGGAAATTCTGTCATTGTGGTGGAGCATGACCGGGATATGATTGAAAGTGCTGACCATGTTATTGATATCGGCCCCAGAGCTGGAAAGCATGGCGGGGAAATTATTTCCGAAGGAACACCTGAAGAGTTGAAGAACCATCATACGCTCACCGCCCAATACATTACGGGTGAATTGGAAATTCCGGTACCTGCGGAGCGCCGAAAAGGAACGGGGAAAAAAATCGTGCTTTCGGGCTGTACAGGAAACAACCTTAAAAATGTTACCGCTGAATTCCCCCTGGGGAAATTGATAGGGGTCACAGGAGTTTCAGGCAGTGGAAAATCCACCTTGGTCAATGAGACCCTCTACCCTATCATGAACGCGCATTATTTTAATGGCGTAAAAAAGCCAATGCCCTATAAAAAAATTACTGGGCTGCAACATATTGATAAGGTCATCGACATCAACCAATCCCCCATCGGGCGTACACCGCGCTCCAACCCGGCTACCTACACAGGTGTTTTCAGTGAAATTAGGGCTTTGTTCGCCAAGACCACCGAAGCTGCCATCCGAGGGTACAAACCGGGGCGTTTCAGTTTTAATGTGGCCGGAGGTCGATGTGAAACCTGTCAGGGAGGTGGGTTAAAAGTGATTGAAATGAACTTCTTGCCCGATGTGTATGTGGAATGTGAAACCTGCAACGGCAAACGTTTCAATAGGGAGACCTTGGAAATCCGGTATAAAGGAAAATCCATTGCCGATGTATTGGATATGACCATCAATGAGGCCGCTGACTTTTTTGAAAACATCCCCAAAATACACCGTAAGTTAAAGACAATAAAAGATGTAGGATTGGGTTATATATCTTTGGGGCAACAGTCCACTACCCTCTCCGGTGGTGAAGCGCAACGGGTAAAGTTGGCCACAGAGCTTTCCAAGCGCGATACCGGAAACACGTTTTACATCCTCGACGAACCTACAACCGGATTGCATTTTGAAGATATCCGTGTGCTCATGGAAGTGTTGAACCAACTTGTGGATAAAGGAAACACCATTTTGGTCATAGAACACAACATGGATGTGATCAAAATGATGGATCATATCATCGATATAGGTTACGAAGGGGGGCGCGGGGGCGGAATGGTCGTTGCAAAAGGTACGCCCGAAGAAGTTTCAAAGGACAAAAAAAGCTACACGGCAAAGTTTTTGAGGAAGGAACTTGAGAATTCCAAACAAAGCATCGCTAGGGCCGTTTAAATTATATACAATTATGCAAATGCGAAAAGAACAGCACACCAAAGGGTGGAATGAGATAAAGACAAACGATTCATGGGCCATATTCAAGATTATGGGTGAATTTGTCTACGGATTTGAAAAAATGAGTGCCATTGGCCCATGTGTTTCCATATTTGGTTCGGCCAGGGTAAAGGAAGGGGAACATTACTACGACCTATCCGTTAAAGTGGCCCAAAAAGTGGCCGAGGCCGGTTATGGAATCATTACCGGAGGTGGTCCAGGAATTATGGAAGCCGGAAACAAAGGGGCCCATTTGGCTGGGGGAACTTCGGTGGGACTGAACATTGACCTACCGTTTGAACAGCACGACAATCCTTTTATAGATGAAGATAAAAGCTTGGATTTTGATTATTTCTTTGTTCGAAAAGTCATGTTTGTAAAGTACTCCCAAGGATTTGTGGTTATGCCAGGGGGCTTTGGCACATTGGACGAGTTTTTTGAAGCCCTTACCCTTATCCAAACCCATAAAATACATACATTTCCCATTATTTTGGTGGGCTCCACGTTTTGGAAAGGCCTTATGGATTGGATTAAAACTACCCTGTTGGAAGCTGGCAACATTAGCCCCAGGGACTTGGATCTGATCAAATTGGTGGACACAGAAGATGAGGTCGTGGAAATCTTGGATTCTTTCTACAAAGAACGTGACCTAAGTCCAAATTTCTAAATCTAGCCCATTGAACATCCCCCACACCTCATTTGGAATATCATTGCTATTGTTCATGTTTTGTGCCTCATCGTGGGGACAACACAAAAATGAGCTGACGGCAGAATTGGATGACAGGGAAATTAAAATCACACAGAAGATCACCTATGTAAACCAATCCAGTGAAGGGCTTTCGGTATTGTACTTTAACGACTGGAACCATGCCTATTCCAACAAGAATACGGCATTGGCCAAACGCTTCGCGGAAGAATTCAACCGTAGCCTACATTTGGCCAAGGAACGGGAACGGGGTTTTACTGATATTAGGACCGTAGTAGCGGAAGATTATGTAGGATTGGATTGGGAGCGTTTGGGCAATCGGGACATTATTTCAGTCACCTTGAATGAGGTACTTCAGCCCAACGACTCCATTCAATTGTTCTTTACATATCACGTACAATTGCCCGATACAAAATTTACGTCCTATGGTTATACGCCGGGCTTTGGGTACAATCTAAAAAACTGGTATCTCACTCCTGCTGTATACAATGGTGAATGGAAGCTCTACGACAATATGAATTTGGACGACCTGTACACGGGCGTTACAGAAACCACTATAAACCTTACCTATCCAGAGCGATTGCACCTGGCAACCAATTTTAATGGATCCAGTGCAAGTAAATTTCCTGGCGGGCAATTCATTCAGCTCAGCGGAACAGATAGAAAAAGTTGCGAGATCATTCTATCCACCATAGATAGGTTCACCAAACACCGCATTGAAAACGTGACGGTGACCACTGATTTGGACTCCAACAAGTACGATGAAATCTATCAGGGCATCTCCGTCAGTAAAATTGTCCATTTTTTACAGGAAAATTTGGGTGAATACCCCCACGAAAATTTATTGGTCAGTGAATTTGATTATAGCCGGTCTCCCTTGTACGGCGTAAACCAGCTGCCTTCATTTATACGCCCCTATGAAGAGCAGTTCCAGTTTGAGATGAAGTTCTTAAAAACTGCCATTCGCAGTTATTTGCAGGAAACCCTATTCCTGAACCCCCGAACAGAACGCTGGGTGAACGATGCCATTGGGTATTATCTTATGATCAAATTTGTGGAGGACCATTATCCTGATCAGAAGTTGGCCGGAAAACTTTCCAAGATTTGGGGCATTAAAGGGTTCCACTTGGCGCAGATGGAATTTAATGAACAATACACTTTGTTGAGCATGTTGCCGGCCCGTAAGAATATCGACCAAGCCCTGAACACCCGTAACGATTCCCTGATAAAGTTCAACGAAAAGATCGCCAATGGCTATAAGGCAGGTCTTGGCATGTCCTATCTCTCAGAATATCTCGGGGAGAAAAAGATAGATAGTAGCATTACGGCTTTTTATAAAAACTTTCGTCTAAAGCCAAAGGTGACTGCTTTGGACTTTAGAAAAACCATTGAACGGTTTTCAAATAAGGACATCCATTGGTTTTTTGAAGAATATGTGGCCACGGACAAGAAAATTGATTTCACAATCAATAAGATAGAGAAAACCGAGGATTCCATTTCCTTGACCATAAAAAATAAGCGGGGCACCAATGTCCCCATTTCACTCTTTGGTCTTCAGAATGATTCGGTGGTCTCACAGTACTGGTTTACCAATATTGACACCTCCAAAACAGTGACCGTTCCCAGGAATGGCGAAGACCGGATGGTGCTCAATTATGACCAAAAAATTCCTGAGTTCAACCAACGTAACAACTGGAAGACCCTTAATGGTTTCTTCTCAAGTAACAAAAAGTTGAAATTTCAGTTTTTCAAGGATACGGAAGACCCCTATTACAATCAGGTTTTTTATGTGCCCATTGCCAATTTCAACATTTACGATGGGATCACTCCCGGCATGCGACTCTATAACAAGACCTTTTTGGAAAGGCCGTTCCAATATGATATTTCACCCACGTATTCCTTTTTGGAACGTACCATGGTAGGAAAGGCAAGCTTCAGTTATAGAAAATACCATAATAAAACGGGGCTGTATGTGTCCAACTACTCCATTTCCGGGTCTACCTCCCATTTTCAGGTAAATTCCCGCTTTTCAACCCTTACCCCGGCCGTTAGTTTTGGTTGGAGGCCCAATGATTTGCTGTCCAATCGAAGACAAGCACTTCTTTTTCGCTACAGAAATGTATTTAGGAGCATCGATACAAATATCGCAGACGAAATAGACACGGACCCTGATTATGGGGTGATGAATGTGCGCTTTACTGATGTGGACAACAACATTTTAAACTACCGTTCCTGGTTTTTGGATGCCCAACACTCCAGTGATTTTACCAAACTTGTCTTTGAAATGGAATACAGAAAGTTGTTTCAAAGCAACCGACAGTTGAATTTCAGGTTTTTTGCCGGAAAGTTCCTGCGGAACAAAACCGAATCGGATTTTTTCAGTTTTGCGTTGGATAGGCCTACGGATTATATGTTTGATTTGGCCTATTTGGGACGATCGGAAAGTTCCGGGATTTACAGCCAGCAAATCATCATTGCCGAAGGAGGATTCAAATCCAAACTGGAAAATCCATTCGCCAATGACTGGATTGTCACCACCAATGCCAGCACCAATATCTGGAGATGGGTGGAAGCCTATGGCGATCTAGGATTTATGAAAAGCAAAGGAGCGGATACCCGCTTTGTGTATGATTCCGGAATTCGTTTGAATTTGGTAACCGACTATTTTGAACTTTATTTCCCTGTTTATTCCAACAATGGATGGGAAATTGCCCAAGACAACTACGCACAGCACATACGCTTTGTGGTTACCCTGAGCCCTAAAACGCTTGTAGGCTTGTTTACTCGAAAATGGCTCTAAGCATTGACATATTCTCAACAGAATGACGTTTATAGGTTGATATTTTACAAAAATCGTTTTTTGAGATTCATTTTTTTATCATATTGTTAATTTATTAACAGGGATTCATATTGCTAATTTGAATGTATTTTAGTAATTTCGCAGAAATCCAGAATAGCCTACATGAAACCTGACCCGAGTACAAGCAACGATATTTCCTTTGCAGATTTTCAATCGCAGATTCTTCAGGATTATGAGACTGCGATCACTAGCCGGGAATGTAGTGTGATGGGAAGACGTGAGGTTCTCTCGGGAAAAGCCAAGTTTGGGATTTTTGGAGATGGAAAGGAGCTTCCGCAGTTGGCCATGGCCAGAGCTTTCCAAGATGGGGATTTCAGAAGTGGCTACTACCGCGATCAAACCTTTATGATGGCCCTCGGTTATCTTAATCCCAAGGAGTTCTTCCACGGCCTGTACGCCACCACCGATTTGGAAAAGGAACCCATGAGTGCCGGAAGGCAGATGGGAGGTCATTTTGTAACCCACAGTTTAAATGAGGATGGTTCTTGGAAAGACCTTACCCAACAGAAGAACAGTAGTGCCGATATTTCCTGTACCGCCGGACAAATGCCACGACTGGTAGGGTTGGCCCAAGCTTCAAAAATATATAGGAACGTAGAGGGTATAGATCAGACCAACTTCTCCAATAATGGAAATGAAGTGGCCTGGGGCACCATTGGGAATGCCAGCACCAGCGAAGGTCACTTTTTTGAGGCCCTCAACGCCGCTGGCGTGATGCAAGTTCCCATGGTCATTTGCATTTGGGATGATGATTATGGGATTTCGGTACCTTCCAAATTTCATACCACCAAAGGGAATATTTCAGAAGCCTTAAAAGGATTTCAGCGTGATGATGATAAAGAAGGCTTTGAGATTTTAACCATCAATGGATGGGATTATACAGGCCTCATCCATGCGTTTGAAAATGCTTCCGACATTGCCCGGGAAAACCATGTCCCCGTACTGATCCACGTTACCGAACTCACCCAACCACAAGGACATTCAACCTCTGGTTCCCACGAACGATATAAATCGCCCGAGCGTTTGGAATGGGAACGGGAAAACGATTGCAACAAACGGTTCAGGGAATGGATTCTTGAAAACGGCATCAGTACCGAGGAGGAGCTAAAAAAATTGGAGCGCGAGATCAAGCATAAAGTACGTTCTGCCAAAAAGGAAGCTTGGACCGAGTTCTTAAAACCCCATCTTCAAGCAAAAAAGCAGCTCGTACAACTTTTGGATAGTGTTGCGAGCCAAAGTCCCAATCGCTCGTTCATTACAAAAATCAAAAATGATCTTATTGCACTTGAGGAGCCCTTAAAAAAGGATTTGGCCTCCAAATCCAGAAGTGCACTGCGTTATCTTTTGGGTGAGTCCACCCCAGAAAAAAAGCAGCTTCAACAATGGATCGATAATTTCTTGGCTACTACACAACCCAAATACAGTTCGCACTTGTACAGCGAACTGCCCTCCAGGGCCACAAAAGTTGCAACGGTTGCCCCTTCGTACACAGAAGGTCTGGAAGAAGTGGATGGTCGGATTATTCTCCGAGATAATTTTGATGCACTTTTCTCCAAATATCCCGAGACTTTGATTTTTGGAGAGGATACAGGGAATATTGGCGACGTAAACCAAGGCCTGGAAGGGCTACAGAAAAAATACGGTGAGCTGCGTGTCGCCGATACGGGGATTAGGGAAACCACGATCATTGGGCAAGGCATTGGACTTGCGCTAAGAGGTCTGCGTCCCATTGCGGAAATCCAATATTTGGATTATATCCTCTATACCATTCAAACCTTGAGTGACGATTTGGCCTCCCTCATGTACCGGACCGTTGGCAAGCAAAAAGCTCCCCTTATTGTTCGTACAAGGGGCCATCGCTTGGAAGGTATTTGGCATTCCGGGTCCCCCATGGCTGGGCTGATAAGTCTACTGAGGGGCATGTACATCTTGGTCCCCAGAAATATGACACAAGCGGCTGGTTTTTACAATACGTTGATGAAAAGTGACGAACCGGCTTTAGTTATTGAAAGTCTCAATGGATATCGTCTCAAAGAGAAAAAACCCACCAATCTTGGAGAGTTCTGCACGCCTATTGGGAAGGTAGAAACCCTAAAAGAGGGTACAGACATTACCATTCTTTCCTATGGGTCCACCCTCAGGATTGTTGAAAAAGTCGCCAAAGATCTTTTGGAAGTAGGTATTGATGCCGAGGTTATTGATACGCAGTCCCTTTTACCTTTTGATTTGAATCATGATGTGGTAAAAAGCCTAAAGAAGACCAATAGACTCTTGATCGTGGACGAAGATGTTCCTGGAGGTTGTTCTGCGTACCTATTACAGGAAATCCTTGAGAACCAAAAAGGGTACCGTTACCTGGACAGTGCCCCGCAAACCCTTACCGCAAAAGCACACAGGCCTGCCTATTCTTCAGATGGGGATTATTTTTCCAAACCCAATGCCGAGGATATTTTTGAAAAAGTGTACGAAATCATGCATGAGGCCGACCCAAATTCCTATCCTGCACTTAGGTAATTGAATTTCATCGAAAATATCAATTGAGACCTATATTTCGTCAATTTAGTTTGCGTTGATTACAACATAATTCATACTTTCACGTGAATTAAAAATTCCCCTAAATGAAAAATAATGCCCTAGTCCACTTGGGATTGGCCATACTTCGGATAGTGCCTTCCGTGTTTATGATCACCCATGGATATCCCAAACTTCTCAACCTAATCAACGGAAATACAGAGTTTGCCAATCCTTTTGGTATTGGTGAGGCCCCTACCCTATTTTTAACTGTTATTGCCGAATTTTTTTGCCCCCTTTTAATGATCATTGGGTTTAAAACAAGGTGGGCGGCAATTCCAACGGCATTCGCCATGTTCGTGGCTGCTTTTGTAATTCATGCTGCCGATCCATTTGGTACAAAGGAAAAAGCTTTGCTTTTTTTCGTGGTTTTCTTGGTGGTTTTCTTGTTGGGTCCCGGCAAATACAGTGTGGACAAAAGATAAAGCTAGATTATTTCGGTGAGCAATTCTTTGAGCAGTTCTGACTGGGCCAGATTGTTGGCCCCAACCCCTTTACTTTTCAAATCCAACTCCCGTAAACTTGAAATGATCCCGCTCACTCGCTTCATGGGATAGTTTCTGGCGGCAACCGTGTATTCCTTTACAAAATAAGGGTTGACTCCCAAAACTTTCGCCACATTCCCCGGAGAATGGTCCTTTAACCCATGGTATTGCAATAATTGTGTAAAGAAGGTATTCAACAATGTCACTGTCACCACAAAAGGGTTATCCTTGGGATTTTGGGCAAAATAATCGATGATTCGTGAAGCCTTGCCCACATTTCTTTCCCCAATCGCTTTTTTCAACTCAAAATTGTTGAAATCCTTGCTGATGCCAATATGCTGCTCAATCAACTCTGGAGTAATTTCAGTGGAAGAAGGCACCACCAAGGTCAGTTTGGTAAGTTCATTGTTGATTTTTCCCAAATCGGTTCCCAAAAATTCCACAAGCAACATACAGGCTTTGGGGGAAATCTTATAGTTTTTGCTGCCCAGTGTCCTTCGTATCCATTCAGCCACCTGATTTTCGTAGAGTTTCTTACTTTCAAAAAGCTCTCCATTCTTCTGAACTGCTTTGTACAGCTTTTTACGCTTGTCCAGTTTCTTGTACTTATAGCAGATCACCAACACCGTTGTGGGCTGCGGGTGCTCAACATAAGCCGTCAAGTTCTCAATGGTTCGGGATAGGTCTTGAGCCTCCTTCACAATGATTACTTGGTGTTCGGCCATCATGGGAAACCGTTTGGCGTTTGCGATCACTTCATCCACAGCCGTGTCACGACCATAAAGGACCATCTGGTTAAATCCTTTTTCATCTTCAGTGAGCACATTATCTGCAATATATTTTGATATTTTATCAATATAATATGGTTCCTCTCCCATTAAAAAATATATGGGCTTCGGTTTTCCCGCATCAATTTCCGCAACTATTTCCTTTACCTTGTCCATTCCCAAAAAAATTCATCAATTTTGTCCAATGCAACCTTTGAACTTTCCCTCGTATTCGTTCCGAATCAAAAATAGCCAAAATAGACGCTACATTTTTGATGGCATCCGCAAAAAATTTGTTTTGTTGCAACCCGAGGAGTGGGTGCGCCAGCATGTGTTGCATTTTCTGGTCTTCACAAGAAATTACCCGAAGAGCCTGATCAATGTGGAAAAGCAATTGATGGTGAACCGAATGAAGAAAAGATATGATATCGTGATTTTCAATCCGGATGGCACTATTTTTCTTTTGGTGGAATGCAAAGCGCCTGAGGTAAAAATAGATCAATCGACTTTTGATCAGATTGCCCGCTACAATTACCAACTGCAATCCAATTATTTAATGGTGACCAATGGCTTGGAGCATTACTATTGCCAAATGGACCATGAGAATGAAAAATATACGTTTTTGAAGGATATTCCTGATTTTAGCCGTTAATTTGCCCTCGTTTTGAAAATCGCCGTAGTCATACTCAATTGGAACGGGGAATCCCTGCTCAAGAAATTCCTTCCCTCGGTCATGTCCCACTCCGCAGGAGCGGATATTTATGTGGTGGACAATGCCAGTTCGGATGGTTCCGTTGCCTTTTTGGAAAAGGAATATCCCACAATCGGAATTGTCCAAAATGCTGAAAATGGCGGTTTTGCCAAAGGCTACAATGATGGATTAAAACATATTGAAGCCGATATTTTCTGCTTGTTGAACTCAGATGTGGAGGTCTCCCCAAATTGGTTGGAACCCATTCGTGAGGCTTTCAACACTTTTCCCGAAGCTGCCATCATCCAGCCTAAAATATTGGACCTCAAGAACCCGGAATATTTTGAATATGCCGGAGCCGCAGGTGGTTTCATTGATATGTTGGGCTATCCTTTTTGTAGGGGCAGAATATTCCAGGCCTTGGAAAAGGATGAGGGGCAATATGATGACATCACGGAAATTTTCTGGGCCACGGGGGCGTGTATGTTCATTAAGAGCGATGTCTTTAAATCTCTCGGGGGGTTTGATGAGGATTATTTTGCCCACCAAGAGGAAGTGGATCTTTGCTGGAGGGCAAAAAATGCCGGGCACAAGGTCCTTTATGTGGGAAAAAGCCATGTGTATCACCTGGGAGGCTCAACCCTGAGCAACATGAATCCAAAGAAAACTTTCTTGAATTTTAGGAACTCATTGTATTCCATCACCAAGAATTTACCCACCAAAAAGGCATTTCCCATAATCTTTTTTCGATTGTTACTGGACGGTATTGCCGCCCTCCGCTTTATTTTTCAATTGAAGTTTGAACATTGTTGGGCCATTCTGCGTGCACATATCAGTTTTTATGGTAACTTTAAGGGACTTTACAAGAAAAGGGAAAAAGCTAATTTTATATTAAAGTACTATACCACGACATCCATAGTCTGGTCCCATTTCGTAAATCAAGTGAAGAATTTTAACATTTTAGTAAAAGATTAACTGTGCCGAAATATAGAAACTTTGCTTTTTGTCTAATTTTGGTCAACAAATTTTAACATTGATATATCTAACAATCCTTAAATTATACTCTGAACTATGAAAAAAGTTTTTCTAGGAACACTGGCCATGGCCGTTTTATTATCATCATGCGTATCTCAAAAAAAATACGCTGATCTTGAAGCAAAACATAAAGAAACCCAAGATTTATTGAATTCTGCTACAGTTAAACTAAATGACTGTTTGGAGGAAAAAGCTACTGCTAGCTCAAGGTTGAAAACCCTCGAAGATCAAAACGCATTTTTGAAAGCGAACAACCAAGAGCTCATCAATAATATGGGCAATTTGACCACACTTACCACAAAAGGTGCTGAAAACCTTGAAAAATCCCTTGAGAGCCTTCAAGAAAAAGACCTTACCATCAGAAAATTACAAAATGCCGTAACCCGTAGGGATTCTGTAAACCTTGCCTTGGTACAGAGCTTGAAAGGCGTACTGGGCAACTTGGATGATGAAGATATTGAAATCAGCGTTGAAAAAGGTGTGGTATTCGTATCCATTTCCGACAAGCTATTGTTTAGAAGCGGAAGCTACAATGTAACCAATGCAGCTAAGGAAGTATTGGGCAAAGTGGCCAAAGTGGTGAACAACAAACCTGATTTTGAATTTATGGTTGAAGGTCATACCGACAACGTACCCTACCGTAGCGGAGTTCTATTGGACAACTGGGATTTGAGTGCCAAAAGAGCAACATCCGTTGTTCGAATTCTTCAGAACGATTTTGGTGTAGATCCTGCTAGAATGACAGCTGCCGGACGTAGCTACTACGTACCGCTTGTTAGCAATGATACTTCTGCGGACAGAGCCAAAAACAGAAGGACCCGTATTGTGGTACTTCCAAAAATCGATCAGTTCTACAATATGATCGAAGAAGGCATGAAAGATCCAGCCATTGGTGGTACAGGCATGTAATATTTTCCTGAACCCAAAAAAAGTAAAAGCGGCCCGAAAAGGCCGCTTTTTTTTATGCTACAATATGTCCAAACTTCCCTTTCCTTCCCTAACCACCTTCGGAACACCTTCCGAAAGGTCAATTACGGTAGAAGCTACATTGTCCCCATATCCGCCATCAATCACAACATCCACCAGATTTTGCCATTTCTCAAAAATAAGTTCAGGATCCGTGGTATATTCCAAAATATCATCTTCATCATGAATGGAAGTGGATACAATGGGGTTGCCCAATTCCGTGACCAAGGCCCTGGCAATGTTATTGTCCGGTACCCGTATCCCCACGGTCTTTTTCTTCTTAAAATCTTTTGGCAGATTGTTGTTCCCCGGCAAAATGAATGTGTACGGCCCCGGCAACGTCCGTTTTAAGATCTTAAAAGTGGACGAATCTATCTGCCGTACATAGTCCGACAAGTTGCTCAAATCGGCACAGACAAAAGACCAATTGGCCTTTTCCAACTTCACTCCCTTTATCCGGGCAATGCGTTGCAATGCCTTGGAGTTGGTAATATCGCACCCCAAACCGTATACTGTATCCGTAGGATATATGACAAGACCTCCTTTCCGAAGCACATTGCCAATCTTTTCAATCTGCCTCGGATTTGGGTTCTCCTCATAAAGTTTTATGAACTCCGCCATACCATTTTACCTATACCATACAAAGTAAAGAAGTTTAGGGGCACATTGCATGATATAAGTCAACAGAAAGTGTTAAAACTGTCTTGCAGAAACAACCATTCACCAGGTATACATCTTGTGCCAAACATGGAACACGTCAATTCAGGAAGGGCATCCATGCATTTGTAGCATTCCACTTGAACCAAAAAACACAACTTTGCATATGACCTTATTTAAAGACAAAATGAAACTAAATCGCCCACGAAGCATCGCCATACTGTTGTTGCTTCCTATTCTACTGAACTGCACTTTACAGGAAACAAAAAAACAACATCAAAGATTAGATAGTGGCAAAGCCCTTGTTGACCATTTGGATGGTTTATTTGCATCATTGCAAAATAAAAAAACTACCGACAGTGATTTCCAAGAATCCGTAGTGACCATCAATGAAAACATTAGGCAAACCATTGAGCGCAACATAAAAAGCCCTCAACTTTTGAAGGAAATACAAACCTACTTCCCTACCAAAAAGCATGATTTTTCTTTTATTCTTTCGGACGATGAAAAATTTGGAGTGTTCTCTTGGGCCACACGAAAAAAGGAGTTTCCAATCAAAAACATAGCTTTTTATGTTAGAGCGGACAGATTTGCCCCCTCATCCCTGTATGGCGACCCATCCATTTATGATCAATTGGATGTGATCCATGACGGTTCAGGAGTGCCCACCTATATCCTTGGTGGATTAAAGAATACCTCCACCATTGCACACCAATATCAATTGAGTGCCTATGTCATTCGAAAGGATGGAATTGAAGAGTCCTATATCTTTCCAAATGGCGAAAGTTCCATTGCAATTCGCTGCAATGAACAAAACCTTGAAGCATGTTTGGCAATTGAAAATGGTAAATCCCTTCCCAAAACCATGTATGCCGCTATTGCCCAGCAACCCTTGACTTCTGAGGATGGGGAATATATTTTTGAATGATTTTTAATCCAAAATGGGCGGTTTTTCCGGTAATTTTCCATCCCCATAAAAACCAATATCATCCAGCACCACTACACCCAGGGAATCTTTATCAAATACCAAACTGATGGTGTACAACTTACTTAAGTCCAAGCTGTCATTTTTGCTTGAAAACAATGAAATGGGCATGTAACAGCTCTTCAATTGAACCTCCCAATCCTTTCCCATCATTTCCCTGTCCAAAAATTGAAATTTGGTGAATTTGGTCTTTATGGGAACCGGTAAACTATTTGTGCTGGCCAAATCAACGGAAGCCTTGTTGCCCAAACTATCTTTTAGGACGATGCTGAAGTTGAACCCAGAATCTGAAAGATCATTCTCCTTTTCTGTAAGGTCCAATTCGGAAATATCTCCCACACCAACGGATAATGCCAAGGTGTCTACAGCACTAAAATCTTTCAATTCTTTCTGTAAATTGATATGGTATTGCGGCAAGGAATCCTTTTTTGACTGTTTTCCATATTTCCACCCCAAAACCAGCGCATTGTTTTCCTGCTTCCCATCATCCCGTGACTTTAACCCTTCTTCCCGCCATATCTTGAAGTTTTCTGCACGTATTTGAACATTTTCTTTACCAGAGGTCACATCCAAATCATCCTCAAAATCCAGTAGTGTTTTTTTGGAAGCATCCGCATATTGGCTCAAATACATCTCATTGGGCAACCAATCCTTGATACCATCCGCACTTTTAAAAACGGTACGATACGCATTCTTTCCTTTTAACACGGTCTCCACAAAAGCACTGATGTAAACCTTTGCCATTTGTCGCTGTTCTTCCCCGGAAACCAAAGGTTTTAGGTTCAACAACCATTTCAAGGGTGCTCCAAAATCGGAACGTCCCCAACTGGAATTAAACTGACCGTGATTGGCGTGGTTCATATACACCCCCGCCTTAAATCCTTTAAAATCATCCGTAAAATGCAATCTGCGGTAGGGGCGCATCCCCCAAAAGCTCACCTCGTCAGAATCGTAGGCACCTTGCAAGGATAGGTAATTGATATTTTTAAGCGTGATTTCCCGCTCATACCGATAATCCGTAGGCGCAACCGTTATGATGCCTTTAATGCCGAAACCAAAATCAAAGGTTTCCTGGGCATTATCTGGAAATCGTTCCAGCTCGTTAAAAGCAGCTGCAATGGAAACAGCCTCACCTCCCCTGGAATGGCCTACCAGAACAATGTTGCCCATGTCTACCTTACCGGCTAAATCGGGCTCCTCTCCGCTGTTCCACTTTTTCCATTGTTCCAAGTGTTTCAACAAAAGCCAACCCCTTGTCGGCATTTCTTTCCCCCTAAAATCTCCAGACCAATGTGCGTTAATAAAATTTTGATCCACCGACACGGCAATGGAACCCCTGCTGGCCAATAGTTCCCCGAGATAGGCATATCCCGCATCGGAATAATCGACCATGCTATGGTTTCCATGCACTATAAGCACCAACGGGAAAGGCCCATCCCCCTTGGGCATGTAGACCCTGCCATTCAACGGAAAATTTTCCACCCCAAAGCCCCAAAATTTTTCGCGCCACTTCTTTTTTTTGCCCTTCCATTCCGGCAACAATCGGGAAGCATTTACAGTGGGGGTCTTAATCTGGACCGCTTCAGCATATTCAGGTCGTTTTGCGTCTGTTCCACTGCCATATGTAAAAGTTTCCACCTCAAACGGACCTTTTTGGGATGGATCCTGTACGCCCATTTCCGAAAGCATGGCGCTGTTTGTGTTGTTCTTCGGCTGTGTTTTGTCCTTGATATACGGGTCGCCATCCAAACTGTTGAAACCATAAAGGCCCAGTGCCACTATAACCAGTGAGGTGGTGACCATCACCCATCCAGATTTGTTATTCTTTCCGCCTTTAACCTTTTTCAACCCCAAAACTAAGAGCACACAACACAGAAAACCCCATAAGACCAATATATAGAACAACAATGAAGGCCAACGGAATGCGAACATTTTTAAAATGACCAACGCCAGCAATCCACTTAAAAATGTGGTCAGGAAGCCAAACGAAATCTTTTTGAACAACGGTTTGGCCAATGAAGCAATGAGCTTTAAGCCGATGAGGAGAATAATGCCGATCAAAATGGCAAGCAACATACCCACCAAAGGTGGTAGACCCAGTTCAAAATGATAGCCTGCTATACCAAATAGAACCACGACGATTAATGCAGTGGCCAAAAAAAAGGAGTCGGAAAATAATTTTTTCATAGAGCGTTTGGTGTGGTATTCAAAACAGATGTGGTCTTGAATTTAAACATTTTTTCGCCCTCCTGCCCTCTTGGTCAACTATTTTATCATCCTTGATCCAAAGTGGATTAAGTTAAAGGAATGCATTCCGTGGCCCCTAAAATTCATTTATATATTATCGATGACCTCCAACTTGGCAAAACGGAGCAATAATTTTTTCATGCCGCCTTGCTCAAATTGAATCTCAGCTTTTTTGTCATTCCCCAAACCTTCAATCTTGAGCACCTTGCCCCTGCCAAAACGGGTATGGTTCACCAAAGTACCTTCGGCCAGATTGGGATCAATGGCATTGTTGTTTGTTGTGGAGGATGAGAGTTCGGGTTTTAATTTCCTGAGTTTTCGTAACTGCTGTTCGTTGGGCCTGTGGGTACTGGGCGGAGTTCCGCTTTTTGGTTTCACCTGCCGTAACCTGCTCTTGTCCACTTCCCCAAAAATATCGGCATCGATCATGGATTTATACCGATATCCATCGTTTACAGGAGTTAGGTTTTCCACATATTGTTGATCTATTTCCTCCAAAAACCGACTGGGATCCGCATCAAAGAGTTTACCCCATCTGTAACGGTTTTGCGTATAGGTAAGCGTAGCCTGTTTTTCGGCCCGGGTCAAGGCCACGTAGAACAATCGGCGTTCTTCTTCGATCTCACTTCGGGTGCTCATGCTCATGGCTGATGGAAACAGATCTTCTTCCATCCCCACCACAAACACATAGGGAAATTCCAACCCTTTGGCCAAGTGAATGGTCATCAGGGCAACGCGGTCATCGTCTCCAACGTCCTTGTCCATATCCGTGGCCAGGGCCACATCTTCCAGAAACTCGGTCAAGCTGCCTGTGGCCTCTGCCAGCTCTTTTTGCCCTTCCACAAAATCCTTGATTCCGTTCAAGAGTTCCTCAATATTTTGCATTCGGGCAATACCCTCTGGGGTGCCATCTTTTTTGAACTCCAACAACAGCCCCGTTTTTTTGGCCACATGTTCGGCCAAGGTGAATGCATCGGTGCCTTCGTTCATGATCTGAAAACTCTTGATCATGGTCACAAAATCACCCAACTTGCGCTTGGTACCTGCATTGATGTTCAGATTGAGCTTATCCAAATGCTCCATGACCTCATAAATGGAGCGATCATAATGATTCGCCGCTACAATGAGTCTATCAATGGTCGTCTGTCCAATGCCCCGTGCCGGAAAGTTGATGACACGTTTCAATGCCTCCTCATCCTTTGGGTTGATAATCAAACGCAAATAGGCCAAGACGTCTTTAATCTCCTTACGTTGATAAAAGGAAAGTCCCCCATAAATCCGATACGGGATATCGCGCTTTCGAAGGGCATCTTCAATGGATCGTGATTGTGAGTTGGTGCGGTACAACACTGCAAAATCCCCATTTTGAAGCTGCTCTTGCATTTTCATTTCAAAAATGGAGCCCGCCACGTATCTGCCTTCTTCGGCGTCCGTAACACTGCGGTGTACTCTTATTTTGTGGCCTTCATCATTGGAGGTCCAGACCACTTTCTCCAACTGGTCGCGGTTCTTTGCAATGATGGAATTGGCCGCATTGACAATATTTTTGGTGGAACGGTAATTCTGTTCCAGTCGGTACACGGCCACATCATCATAATCCCGTTGAAAATTGAGGATATTGCTGATGTTCGCCCCTCGGAACGAATAAATACTTTGGGCGTCGTCCCCAACCACACAGATATTCTGGTATCGGTCAGACAGTGCTTTTACAATGAGATACTGCGAGTGGTTGGTATCTTGATACTCATCCACCAAAATATACCGGAACCTGTCCTGATATTTCATCAAAACCTCAGGAAAACGGGTCAACAGCTCATTGGTGCGCAACAAAAGGTCGTCAAAATCCATGGCTCCGGCCTTAAAGCAGCGATCCACATAATTTTTGTAAATCTCTCCCAATCTAGGTCGCTTGGCCATGGCGTCCGCTTCCACCAATTCTGGGTTCTGAAAATAGGCCTTAACGGTGATCAGACTGTTTTTGTAGGATGAAATCCGGTTTTGGATCTGCTTGTACTTGTAAATATCCTTGTCCAATCCCATTTCCTTGATGATGGAAGCAATGAGACGTTGTGAATCTTGGGTATCGTAAATGGTAAAGTTGCTGGGATACCCCAATTTATCGCCATCATACCGCAACAATCTGGCAAAAACGGAGTGAAAGGTACCCATCCAAAGATTCTTTGCTTCGGAATCCCCAACAATGGAGGCAATACGCTTTTTCATCTCACGGGCCGCTTTGTTGGTAAAGGTCAACGCCAAGATATTGAAGGAGTCCACACCCTGGTTCATCAAATGGGCAATACGATACGTCAAAACCCGGGTCTTCCCGGAACCGGCACCAGCAATAACCATCAAAGGCCCATCCTTGTGCAATACAGGGGCCCGTTGCGCATCGTTCAATTCATCCAAAAAAGTACTCAAAGGCTCGGATTTTTAAAAAGTAAGTGTGAAATTAGCCAATAATGGCCTTATGCTAAAATCAAGCTTTCAATATTTATAAACACGGAGGTGTTTTAATCTGAAATCAATATATTTAACACCATAACCCTCTTTGCTGATGAAAATGTACCGTTTCCCCATTTTGTTTTGTGCACTCTTCAGTCTTTTTGCAGTGTCCCAAGAGAAAAAAGCAGGCCCCATCATAGAAAACTACGGTGAAGTCTTCGTGGTTGAGAACCCAGATTACAAAACCAATGTCAATGAGGAGTTCAAAGTCGTTTTTGATGTGGCCACAGGTCCGGATTCCCATGAAGAAATCAATAAAAGTATAGAGACTGCTGCCCGTTTTTTGAACATGCATGCCCAAAACGGCGTACCTGCCTCCCAATTGAAGGCGGCCCTGATCATACACGGTACGGCCACAACCAATATTGTGACCAATGAAGCACACAAAAAACGATTTGGAGTGGACAATCCCAATGCCAACATGCTACAAAGTCTTATGGATGCCGGGGTTGAAGTCATCCTTTGTGGCCAGTCCTCAAAATCCCGTCATGTTCCGAAGGAAGACCTTATTCCAGGGGAAAAAATTGCCCTTTCGGCCATGACGGCACTGATTCAATTGCAAAACGACGGATACCGTCTTATGAAATTATAACTAACTCTACATTATGAAGAAAATTATAGCCTTAACACTACTAACAGCAAGTGCGTCAATCTATGCCCAAGATTATGGCGTAGGCAAAGATATCGCAGCAATTGAATCAAAAGTAATCGAATGGCGGCGTGACATCCACGAACATCCCGAGCTCAGTAACCGGGAGTTCAAAACGGCAGAAAAGATTGCAAATCATCTAAAATCCTTGGGGATTGAAGTCCAAACAGGCGTGGCCCATACAGGTGTCGTTGGCCTTCTGAAGGGCAATAAACCCGGAAAAGTGGTAGCCCTACGCGCAGATATTGATGCACTCCCCGTAACCGAGCGCAATGATTTACCCTTCAAATCAACAGTAACCTCAGAATTCTTGGGTAAAGAAGTCGGAGTGATGCATGCCTGTGGACATGATACCCACACTGCCATTTTAATGGGTGTCGCCGAAGTGCTTTCAAAAAACAAGGATAAGATCAAAGGAACGGTAAAGTTCATTTTCCAACCTGCTGAGGAGGGAGCACCTCCGGGAGAAGAAGGCGGTGCCAAATTGATGGTGAAGGAAGGCGTGCTCACCAAGCCGGATGTGGATGCCATTTTTGGGCTTCATATCAACTCACAAACACCTATCAACACCATCAAATATAAACCAGGCGGTGCCTTGGCATCCGCTCAGCGTTTTGTGATAAATGTAAAGGGAAAACAGACCCATGGTTCACAACCTTGGGGCGGGGTTGACCCTATTTTGATCAGTGCCAAAATTATTGACGGGCTCCAGACCATTATCAGCCGGGAAACTGACCTGACGAATGAAGCCGCTGTAATTTCAGTTGGTAAAGTCACCAGTGGGGTTCGCTTCAACATCATTCCAGAAAGTGCGGAATTGATCGGGACCATCAGAACCTTGGATTACGACATGCAAAAACACATCAACAAACGTATGATGGAAATGGTTCCCGCTATTGCCAAAGCCTATGGTGGTGACGCCGATATTGAAATCACCACTTCCACTGCCATTACTTTCAATGATTTGGACTTGACGGCTAAAATGGTCCCCAGTTTGGAAAAAGCGGCTGGGAAGGACAACATTTCCGTCCATAAAGCCATTACCGGCGCTGAGGATTTCAGCTATTTTCAAGAAAAAGTGCCCGGTCTCTTCTTTATTTTGGGGGGAATGTCGCCCGGAACCACGGAATCCTTTCCGCACCACACCCCAGACTTTAAAATTGATGACAGTGGGCTTTTGTTGGGTGTAAAGGCGATGACCCAATTGACCCTTGACTATTTGAACATGTAAAATGGATTCCCTACTGGACTTTTTGGGCAGTATTGCATGGTGGGCATGGATACTGATTTTTCTGTTATTGGTGGCCATTCGGGATATCTTTTTCCAAAGGGCTCATACCATAAGCCATAATTTTCCCGTCGTGGGGCATTTGCGGTACTGGTTGGAGAGTATTGGGCCCGAAATGCGCCAATATTTTGTGGCCAACAACCGTGAAGAGCTCCCGTTCAACCGCATTGAGCGTAGTTGGATCTATGCTTCGGCCAAAAAAGAAAACAATTATGAGGGCTTTGGGACCGAAAGGGACATTTATGCGCACCAACACATATTTGTGAAAAACGCCATGATCGCATATCAACTGCCCGAAAGGCATCCGAATATCAAAGATCCCTATTTTATTCCCTGCGCCAAAGTCATTGGGGCATACAACAAACGTAAAAAGCCGTATCGCCCAGCATCGATAATCAATGTATCGGCGATGAGTTTTGGTTCCCTTTCCGCTGCTGCAGTGGAATCCCTGAACAATGGCGTAAAAAAGTGTGGTGCCTATCATAATACGGGTGAAGGCGGTCTTTCCCCCTATCACAAGCAAGGTGGCGATGTTATTTTTCATTTTGGTACTGGATATTTTGGGGTGCGTACACGAGATGGAAATTTTTCCATGGAAAAGATGAAAATCCTTGTGGATGAAAATCCATGTATCAAAGCTGTGGAAATAAAACTTTCCCAAGGGGCCAAACCCGGCAAAGGCGGGGTGTTGCCCGGAGCCAAAATCACCCATGAGCTAGCAGAAATCAGGGGGGTTGAGGTAGGAAAAGATGTCCTTTCCCCTGCCACGCACAAGGCGTTCAGCTCCATTGCCGAGCTTTTGGAGTTGATAGAAGCCATTGCCGAAGAAACTGGCTTGCCCGTTGGCATCAAAGGGGCAGTCGGAAAGTTGGAGCAATGGGAAGAATTGGCCAATCTTATGAAAAAAACAGGAAAAGGGCCGGATTTTATCACCATTGATGGCGGTGAAGGTGGTACCGGGGCAGCACCTCCCAGTTTTGCCGATCATGTTTCTTTGCCATGGACCTATGCCTTTTCATCGGTTTATAAAATATTTAAGGACATGGGACTAACAGAACGCATTGTCTTTATTGGCAGCGGAAAATTGGGATTTCCCGCCAAGGCGGCAATGGCCTTTTCCATGGGCGTGGATTGTATAAATGTGGCCCGGGAAGCCATGATGAGCATTGGATGCATTCAGGCACAGATATGCCATACCAACCGATGCCCCTCTGGCGTGGCCACCCAAAACAAATGGTTGCAGAATGGTATCAATGTACCTTTAAAATCCGACCGATTGGCCCAATATTTTAAGACTTTTCGGAAAGAATTTTTGGAAATCACCCATGCCGCTGGTTATGAACATCCCTGTCAATTTAAGATGAGTGATATCCAAGTGAACGTAGATGATGATTATCTTAGCAGCGATTTGGAGGCGGTGTACAGCTACAAAAAAGACCAAGTTGCCTTTTCTTCCATGCAGGAACTTTATGATTGTTCCTTCTTGGGTGGTAAGCCCAGTTTGGAAAAAACATTATAATTTAGCCCCAAATAGAAATTGACGACCAAAGAAAATAATACTACTTATGAAAAAAAAGTTACCCATTATTCTATTTCTTGTTCTAACCGCCACGGCGTTTGCTCAAAGAAAAAGTGACCTCATTGCAGAAATTGATGATTTAAAATCAAAGCTTTCTGAGGTTGAACAAGAGCTCGCCAAAGCTAAACGTGAAATTTCTTCCAGCAATGCCAAGGCAGAAACGTTAGAGGTTGAAAATGCCGGCTTGCGCGATGCAAATGCTACCCTGTTGGGCAACCTGAGCAGTTTCTCAGAATTGTCCAAACAGAGTTCCAATAATGTGGACAGAGCCATGGCGGCCCTTGCGCGTAAGGAGAAACAATTGAGCGGCATCAATAACATGATTTCAGCGAACGATTCCACGGCCATTGTTTCCTTGACCCGCATTAAGCAAACCTTGGGCGAAAATGCCAATGTAAGTGTGGCCGAAGGCACTGTTGTGATTTCCAGTAGTCTTGATAACCTGTTTGGCTCAGATACTTCTTCAGAACTGACAGAAGAAGGAAAAGCATGGTTGACCAATGTTTCCAAAGTTATTTTGGCCAACCCCAATTTCAAAACTGAGGTGGAAGGGTTGAACATTACGGGGGAATTCAGCCCAACTTTTGATCAAGTTGCTTCTGTGTCCAAAGAATTGGTGGGCAACTTAGGAGTTTCCAGTGACCGCATTTTGATCTCGGCCAGGGATGGAAACTTTAAAGAGGGCATCAACATTAAATTGCAACCGGATTACAAGGGATTTTATGCCAAGGCCAAGGAAAGTGCCAAGGCTGCCCAATAAGATTGCAGGATGAAATACTTTTTAGAGGTCTGGTGCGTTCTTGTTGTGTAAAATCAATAAAAAACCAAACTATCCTATGAGTGGAGATGACATCCTTCAACTTTTTGCGTACTTATTGCCCGCGGTTGTAACTGGGGCCATTGCCTTTTATTTTTTCAGACTCCATACCCGAAACGAAGACGGTCGGAGACGGTTCCTTTTGCACAAAGATTCCCAAAAAGAAACGCTTCCTGTACGCCTTCAAGCCTATGAGCGTATGGCTCTTTTTTTGGAGCGAATTGCCATTAACAGCTTAGTAGTGCGTGTTGCTCCAAAGGGAAAAGACAAAAGGGATTACGAAAACCTGCTCATCAAACAAGTTGAAACGGAGTTTGAACACAATCTTTCCCAACAGATCTATATGTCGGAAGAGTGTTGGAACATCATCAAAGCTGCAAAAAATGCCACCATACAGATCATTCGTTCGGCTGGAATGAGTGAAACGGACTCCCCTGACAAATTGCGGGAGGACATCCTCAACCAGACCATGGAGAAACAATCACCTTCCAATACGGCTCTGGCCTTTGTAAAAAAGGAAGTGAGCGAACTTTGGGATTAGCTCCTGCCTATTCTTGGCGTTCCGGGTCAATAGGACTGGTTTCCTCGTTCTTGTTCTTGGCATATAGGTAGCCCCTTTTCCACCACAAGGTCATTCGCTCCTTATTGAATATCAAGGAATTTGTGGTCAATACGGTTGGTGTGTAGTAAAAATTGATGATGGCATCTTTTTGATTGGCCACCAACTTACCGATTCGGACGTTCTGGTTCTCTATCCGATCTAGCATAAAACTGAAAATGGTGGTAATCAAATCAAATGGGTTTTTGGCCGACATGCGGTTTAAATGGTTCACCTCGGTGTGCAAGACCACTACATCAACTTCTGTTGCTCCCCTACTAAGGGCTTCCTCAATGGGCACCAAACTGCCCAATCCCCCATCGGCATATTCACATCCGTTTTTTTTGACCAAGCTCATAAAAGGGGTGTAATTGGAAGAAATCCAAATCCAATCGCAAAATTCATCGTAGGTACAATCGTTAATGGATTTGTATTCCACTTGATTCAAAGACAGATTGGATACCGTGACCACCACATCCATATCACTTTTCTTCAATTCATTGAACTCCTCAACGGTTATGGATTCGCGGATGAGTTTACGTAGGTTCTCGCTCTCGCCAAAGGTCTTTTTTCCCCGGATAAAATTCTTCACCACGTTCCAGTGATTGATGGCAATGATTTCCACCCCGTGCTTTTTCTTGATCAAAAAAGGGCAATTATTGAAAATACTTTCTTGATTTACCGAAGAATAAATTTCCTTGATCTTATCCAATTTGTTGAGCGCCAAATGGGATATCAAAAGGCTTCCCGTGGAAGTGCCCACAAAAATATCATACTTGTGTCGGGCCTCCTGAATTAAAAACTGTGCAACGCCACCCGCAAAAGCACCCTTGCTCCCACCGCCTGAAATGACCAATGCCCTCATTTACCCAAAGTTTTGTCCAAATATTGCTGTTCTTCTTGGTTTAACAAAGGATAAAGGGCCTTTAATCGTGCCATGCTGCCCTCGCTCTTTAAAAATTCCTTTAAAATTTTCCGCGATGATTTTTTAAAATGCCAAACATGGTGGCTGCAGGCCTCGACTAAATTCCGCAATGATGCATCGTTGAAACCCCCGATACTTTTTAGATATTGAAATGCCAGCAACCGCACCTCAAAATGGAATTCCGAGCTGGTATAATTGCTGAGTTCTTCAAAATAGCTGGGCTTTAATTCTGCATTATATTCCGGTGTCACCAAGGCCAAGGTCAACCAAAGTAATCGGATATTTTTATTGGAAAATCCCATGATCCCATCTGTTTCGTCCAGATATTGCTGTCTGCTCTCTGGAAAATCAGTCCAGAGCTTATATAGAGCAGATTCCAAAGTAACATAACTTTCATCCTCCAAAAGGGTCTCAAAATCCAACTGGATTTCTTGGGGAATTTTTTCCGTGGACAAGGCCAGTGCTTGCCGCACTTTCAGATTTTCCGTTTTCAACATTTTGGAAATGGTGGAGGTGGAGAACTTACTTCCATAATCCAAAACCAAATGGTGTTTCAACTGTTCGGAATTTAAAGTGGCCCACTTTTCTTGTAAAATTGTCTCTGCGGATTCCAAATCTCCCCCAATCTGGTTTTGTAACTCAAAATAGCTTTTGACGGAAGGACTTTTCTCCATCAAGAAACGTTTCACCTCCTCAAAAGGGAATTCCGATTCTTGCAGCCAAACCGATTCAAAATCTGAAAGTTTCACTCCCGAGGCTTTTTCCATTTCCCACATAAAATCGGGAATAGTGACATTTTGATAGGCATACGTATTCAGATAATTCTTGATGCCCTGCTTAAAATTGGCATCCCCCACCCTTTCTTTCAGCATTACCAAGGCCCAAGCTCCTTTCTCATAAAAAGTAAGGCTTCCTGCACTGGAATTGGTCAAGGCTTCTCCATTGCCCTCCCCTGAAAAGTTGGCCAGTGCCTGTGCCGTTTCCAACAGGTGCCAGTAGTAGTATTCGTCCCCGAAAATATCTTTTTCGGCCAAATAGGCATAGAATGTGGCAAACCCTTCGTGCAACCAATGGTGTTCCCCACTCTGCTCCGTGACCAAATCCCCAAACCACTGGTGGGCCAACTCGTGCGCATTGACATTGACATAATTTTTATCCTTAAATGCAATGGAATCCACCACAAGGGTGTTGGAAAAAATGGTGGCTCCGGTATTTTCCATTCCGGCATACAAAAAATCCTGTACGGGAATTTGCTTATAGTTCTGCCAGGGATACTGAACACCTATCTCCTTTTCCAAAAAATCAAAAATATGTTGGGTGTATCGATACGTGGGTTCAACTTTTAGACTGTCTTTGGGTTCGTAATAGAGCTCAATGGGCACCCCAGAACTTGACAGCATGGTCTCCTTTTCAAAATTACCAATGGCAAAAGCTACAAGGTAACTGCTCATGGGTTCTTTCATGTCGTAGCGCCAAGTAATCCCATTGTTTACATACTCCTTTTTGTCCAAGAGCTTTCCGTTGGCAAAAACGGTGAGGTTCTTTTTTGTCTTTATGCTGATATCAAACTCTACTTTTTCGTTCATATCATCAAAACTGGGCAACCAATGGCTGGTGTATTTGCCTTGGCCTTGGGTCCAGATTTGCTCATCACCTTTCGTGTCATCATCCCATCCCAAAAAGTAAACTGTTTGCTTAGGGTGGGCTGTATATCGCAGTTCTATGGAATGGGTGTCTCCCTTTTTAAATTTTTCTGAAATGGAGATTGTACTTCCAGTACTCGTAAAGGGTACACTTTTCTTATCCAATAGAACAGAAGAGAAATCAATATCATGGGCATCCAAAAAGATAGAATCCACATCTTTGAGCACATCAAACCGATAGGTGACCGACCCATTTATTTTCTTTTCCTCTGGAATTGGTTCGACAAAAACCTCGGCATGGGTAAAGTCTACCTTATCCTGAACCTGGGCGGAAAGCAACTGCATGAGAAGAAAAAAAACAAGAAATGGGGTTCGCTTCATACCGTCATACTATCAAAAGTCCTTCCAAATTACATATTTTAGTTTGATGAATCCCAATTTTTTGCAAACTCCCATACCCTATTTAAAAGGTGTTGGCCCCAACAGGGCCGATATACTCAAGGCTGAGCTGGGGATTGAGACCTACAGGGACCTGCTTCATCTGTTTCCCAATCGGTATTTGGACCGCACCAGCTATTACAAAATCAATCAGCTACAACCCAGTGGTGCCGATGTGCAAGTGGTCGGTAAAATCATCCACTTAAAAACGGTGGAGCAAAAACGGGGGAAACGCTTGGTGGCGACTTTTGTGGATGACACTGGGCAAATGGAGCTGGTTTGGTTCCGAGGCCATAAGTGGATCAGGGAAAACTTGAAAATCAATGAGCCTTACGTGGTTTTTGGACGAATTTCCAAATACGGCAGCACCTTTTCCATGCCCCACCCCGAAATGGAACTGCTCTCGGAACATCAAAAAGGATTAAAGGTGGCCATGCAGCCCATTTATCCCTCCACGGAAAAGTTGAGCGCAAAGGGAATCACCAATCGGGTGGTGGGAAAGATGATGCAGCAATTGTTCATGGAGTCCAAAGGGCAGTTTCCGGAATCGTTGTCCCAACCCATAATGGAAGAACTGCGACTGATATCCAAAAGTGAGGCGCTTTTTAATATCCACTTTCCCAAAAATCAGGAACTATTGGCCAAGGCCCAATTCCGGTTGAAATTTGAAGAACTGTTTTATGTGCAGCTCCAACTGATTTCCAAAAAACTGATACGTAAACACAAAATAAAAGGACTGCCTTTTGAAAACGTTGGGGAAAATTTCACTTCTTTCTTCGGAAATCATCTGCCTTTTGAACTGACCGATGCCCAAAAACGGGTCATCAAGGAAATTCGGGGCGATTTGGGCAGCAACGCCCAAATGAACCGTTTGCTTCAGGGGGATGTGGGTTCCGGAAAGACCATCGTGGCCTTAATGTGCATGTTGCTGGCCATGGACAATGGCTTTCAGGCCTGTTTGATGGCGCCTACAGAAATTTTGGCCACTCAACACTACAATGGTTTGAAAGAATTGCTGGGCAAAATGGACGTAAAAATTGCCTTGTTGACGGGTTCCACAAAAAAATCGGAACGAACCCTTTTACACAACCAATTGGAAAATGGGAATCTCAACATTTTGGTAGGCACCCACGCTGTTCTGGAAGACAAGGTGCAGTTTAAAAATTTGGGGTTGGCCATTGTGGATGAGCAACATCGGTTTGGGGTGGCGCAACGCTCCAAGCTTTGGCATAAAGGAAGCCCGCCCCAAACCCCAAATGGGGGAACCAGGGGGGCGCCTCCCCATATTTTGGTCATGACGGCCACGCCGATTCCCAGAACCTTGGCCATGAGCTTGTATGGCGATTTGGATGTCTCGGTCATTGATGAGCTTCCTCCGGGACGGAAACCCGTGAAGACCGTTCATCGGTATGACAGTAATCGGTTAAAAGTGTTCAAGTTCATCAAAGATGAAATCAAAAAAGGGCGACAGGTCTACATCGTCTATCCATTGATTCAAGAATCCGAAGCGTTGGATTACAAGGATTTGATGGACGGCTATGAAAGCATTGCCCGAGAATTTCCCATGCCCGAATATCAAATATCCATTGTCCATGGCAAAATGAAACCTGCTGATAAGGATTATGAAATGGAGCGTTTTGTGAAAGGTGAGACCCAGATTATGGTGGCTACCACAGTCATTGAGGTCGGGGTGAATGTGCCCAATGCCTCAGTGATGATCATTGAAAGTGCCGAGCGGTTTGGGCTTTCGCAACTGCACCAGCTTCGTGGTCGCGTGGGTCGTGGTGCGGAGCAGAGTTTTTGTATTCTGATGACGGGCCACAAACTATCCGAAGATGCCAAAACCCGGCTGCAGACCATGGTGCGCACCAATGATGGCTTTGAAATTGCCGAAGTGGATTTAAAACTCCGTGGCCCCGGGGATCTAATGGGCACCCAACAAAGCGGTTTGCTCACCTTAAAGATTGCCGATATTGTAAAGGACAACCAAATCTTAAAAACGGCCCGGTACCATGCCATCCAATTGCTGAAGGATGACCCAAGGCTAGAAAAACCAGAAAATGCCCCGATTCTTAGAGCCTATACCAAAATGATGCAAAACAAGACGATTTGGAATTATATCAGCTAAAAAGCCCAGCTTTCGCCGGGCTTATGCTTCTACTTCGCTATAACTTTCTAATTGATATCCGTTCCTTCTTCCAGTTTGGTGATATTGGCCACAATGGCATTTTTATTCAGTTCATCCGGAGCCCTGCCCTCGGCAATTTTAAGGTGTTTTAGTGCCGTTTTGTAGTTGCCAACTGCGGAATACCCTCGTGCCAGACCATAATCCACCGGCCAAGTATTTTTGTGGTTTTTGGCATTCCACTTAAAAACTTCCAGTGCTTCTTCGCTTCTGTTTTGGGCAATTAATTGTCTGCCGTAACTGTGAATCTCTAAAATAGTTCCCAAAGGCATGGCTTCATCCATAACCGCTTTGGCTTCGGCTGTTTTTCCTTGTCGCTCTAAAATCTGGGATTTCAAACTTAGGTTATTGAAATTCTTCTGACTGAAAAACTGCCCCTCAATGGCGGCATTGACCCAGCCCAGTGCTTCATCCAAATCGCCCCCATTGTTCAGCGCATACCCAGCGGCCTGCTCCCAGGTTTGTCGGTTAAATCCGGGGGAAGTTTGCAGTTGCTGACGGATTTCAGCCATAACGTTGCCCGTGACATCCGTTTCAATGGTAAATGGAATTTGCTTTTTCTCCCAGCTTAATGACACAGTTGCCGAATTTGGCCCAACTTCGTCAAAAGTATACGTGAGTAGCTCAACATGCGGAATTTCCTTGGTCTCCACATCCACCCGAAGGGCATCCTCGGAAGGGTCGTAAAAATAGCTGCCCCAAGCTTCATGGTTATTGGAAAATATGATTGTGGCCGTATTGTCTTCATTGACAATCATGTGCAATCCATACTTTCCGGCAGGAAGGGTCTTTCCGCCAATGGTAAGGTCATGTGTGGTCTTGAACACCGTGTTTTCATTGGCTCCTGCTCTCCATGGCGATTCGGTGGCCGTTCCAAATCCGAGATTGTTCATGCCATACGGAACCAAGACGCCCCATATTTCCCTATCATTTACACTGGGTCTTGAATAGATAATAGAGACATCTGTGGTACCAATACGTTGGGACACTTTTGCCATCTGGCTGCCCCGAGGCAGAAAGTCCAATTGCGCCGTTGCCGTACTTGTCATAAAAAGTACCGCTGTGATCATTGTGGCCGACAAGGCCGAGTAAAATTTCTTCATTGTTCGTTGTTTGATTTAATTAATGAATGAGTTATTGTGTAGAATCCACCTAAAGTATGCAGCTTGAGGTTTTGGTAACGTTACAACAATGTTAAAAAACGACCTACCTTGTTAAATTTCAATGTTTTAATCTATATTCTTAATGAATTTTAATGATGCCGAAGTGATATTTGAAAATGTGGGGTGAACATTTGTTAACATTCCATCAATTTCATGAAAGTTGAAGTTGAACATCGTAATTTTATGGACAAGAAGAAAGCAGGTTTTAAATCAAATTTTAACTTTGTTTGCTTACAAATTATTGAATCTGACAATGAGTAAAACACTATTTGACAAAGTATGGGATTCCCATGTGGTGAAGCATATTGAAAATGGTCCGGATGTGCTGTTCATAGATAGACATTTGGTGCATGAAGTTACAAGTCCCGTAGCTTTTTTGGGATTAAAGAACAGAGGAATAAAAGTATTGTATCCAGAGCGTACCTTCGCTACTGCCGACCACAATACTCCTACCCGAAACCAACACTTGCCTGTAAAAGACCCGTTGTCCGCAAATCAATTAAAGGCTTTGGAGGAAAATGCCAACGCCCACAACATACCCTATTGGGGGCTTGGGCATAAGAAAAACGGAATTGTACACGTGATCGGCCCAGAAAATGGGATCACCGTTCCCGGAGCTACCATTGTTTGTGGAGATTCACACACCTCTACCCACGGCGCTTTTGGGGCCATTGCCTTCGGAATTGGTACCAGCGAAGTGGAAATGGTGCTGTCCACCCAATGCATTATGCAGCCCAAGCCCAAAAGTATGCGCATCAATGTAAATGGAGCATTGAGCGAAGCTGTTACGCCCAAGGACGTAGCGCTTTTCATCATTTCCAAGTTGTCCACCTCTGGTGCAACTGGATATTTTGTGGAATATGCCGGGGATGTCTTCAAAAACATGTCCATGGAAGGTCGTATGACGGTTTGTAACCTCAGTATAGAAATGGGTGCCCGTGGAGGTATGATCGCTCCGGATGAAAAGACGTTTGACTACATCAAAGGAAGAGAATATACACCAAAAGGCAATGATTGGGATGCTGCAATGGAATATTGGAAAACCCTTTATTCTGATGAAGATGCGGTTTTTGATAAAGAAGTGACTTTTGATGCCAGCGAGATAGAGCCCATGATCACTTTTGGTACAAACCCAGGAATGGGTATCGGGATCAGCAATAACATTCCATTGGCAGAAACCATCGATGGTGCTGTAGCTACCTACAAAAAATCCTTGGAGTACATGGATTACAATGAAGGCGAGGCCATGGTAGGGAAACCTATCGACTTTGTATTCTTGGGAAGTTGCACCAACGGTAGAATTGAGGATTTCAGGGCCTTCGCTTCCATCGTAAAAGGCCGAAAAAAAGCTGATAACGTTACCGCTTGGTTGGTGCCCGGTTCTCACAAAGTGGAAGAAGCCATCAAAGAAGAGGGCATTTTGGATATATTGGAAGATGCAGGGTTTGAACTTCGCGAACCCGGATGTTCCGCCTGTTTGGCCATGAATGATGACAAAATCCCTGCCGGAAAATATGCCGTGAGTACCTCAAACCGAAACTTTGAAGGAAGACAAGGGCCTGGAGCCCGTACTCTTTTGGCAAGTCCATTGGTGGCTGCTGCCGCTGCCGTGACCGGAAAAGTGACCGACCCAAGGGAACTCATGCATGAAGAAGCTTTTGCTTAACAATGAACAATATCCAATGAACAATTAGCAATGTTTTAAGTTATTGTTCATTGTAAATTGATAACTGATAATTGAAAAAATAATGGCTTACGATAAATTCAACATATTAACAAGTTCAGCGGTACCATTGCCCATCGAGAATGTGGATACCGACCAGATCATCCCCGCAAGATTCCTAAAAGCTACCGAGCGTAAAGGGTTTGGGGACAACCTCTTTAGGGATTGGAGATACAATTCCGATGGAACCCCAAAAGAGCACTTTGTGCTCAACAACCCCATTTACAGTGGAAAAATTTTGGTCGGAGGTAAAAACTTTGGTTCCGGTTCTTCAAGGGAACATGCCGCATGGGCCGTTTATGACTACGGTTTCAGATGTGTGGTATCCAGTTTTTTTGCCGATATTTTTAGGGGAAACTGCTTAAACATTGGCGTACTTCCGGTACAAGTGAGTCCAGCATTCTTGGACAAGATTTTTACAGCTATCGAGGCCGACCCCAAAACCGAATTGGAAATCAACCTGCCCGATGAAACCATCACCATTTTGGCAACAGGGGAAAGCGAGAGCTTTGAAATCAATGAATACAAAAAACAGAACATGCTCAATGGTTTTGATGACATTGATTACTTGTTGAACATTCAGGATGATATTGAGAAATACGCCGAAAACACGCCTCTATAACCCATAAGTCGGAACACTACGGCACTAAAAAATGAAAGCACGCACCATTGAAATTATGGACACCACCCTACGGGATGGTGAACAAACCTCTGGGGTTTCCTTCTCCGCTTCAGAAAAACTCACCTTGGCAAAATTGCTGTTGGAAGAGCTGAAAGTGGATCGCATTGAGGTGGCCTCCGCACGGGTTTCTGAAGGCGAGCTCAAAGCTGTGCAAAATATCACGGAATGGGCCGCCGCGGAAGGATATCTTTCAAAAGTGGAAGTGCTCACCTTTGTGGATAATGGGGTTTCCTTAAAATGGATGCAGGAAGCGGGTGCCAAAGTTCAAAATCTTTTAACCAAGGGATCGTTGAACCACTTGACCCATCAACTCAAGAAAACACCCGAGCAACATTTTAAGGATATTGAAAATGTGGTGGTCAAAGGCCAAGAATTGGGAATTGAAACCAATGTATATCTAGAAGATTGGAGCAATGGAATGCGAAATTCCGAGGAATATGTCTTTCAATTTTTGGATTTTCTGACCAAAAAGCCCGTAAAGCGCATTTTACTGCCAGACACCCTTGGGGTTTTGACCCATTATGAAACGGGTGAATTCATCAAAAAGATTGTAGACCGATACCCAGATATCCATTTCGATTTTCATGGCCATAATGATTATGATCTCAGTGTGGCCAATGTCATGGAAGCCGTTAAGGCGGGTTGCCATGGTTTGCACCTTACCGTAAATGGCATGGGCGAACGTGCTGGTAATGCTCCATTGGCCAGTGTAGTGGCTGTCATCAACGATTTTTTGCCTGAAGTTTCCATTGGGGTAAAGGAATCCTCACTTTATAAAGTGAGTAAATTGGTATCTGCCTTTACAGGTTTCAGCATTCCAGACAACAAACCCATTGTTGGTGATAATGTTTTTACGCAAACCGCTGGCATACATGCGGATGGCGATAGCAAAAAGAATCTTTACTTTAATGATCTATTACCAGAAAGATTCGGGAGAAAACGAAAATACGCTCTAGGAAAAACATCGGGAAAAGCCAATATCCAAAAGAATCTTCAAGAGTTGGGATTGACCTTGGACGACGATGAGCTTAAAAAAGTCACTGAGCGCATCATCGAGCTGGGGGATAAAAAGGAGCGGGTCACCAAAGAGGACCTGCCCTATATCATTTCCGATGTATTGGACAGCAACCTACATCAACAAAAGGTATTTGTAAAATCCTACGTGCTTACCCATTCCAAGGGATTAAAGCCCTCTACCACCCTTTCCATTGAAATTGATGGCAAGACGTATGAGGAAAATGCCCAAGGTGATGGACAGTTTGATGCTTTTATCAATGCATTGAAAAAAGTGTACAAAAAGGAGAATCGGGAATTGCCTAAATTGGTGGACTACGCCGTGCGAATCCCGCCGGGAAGCAACTCGGACGCCCTTTGCGAAACCATAATCACTTGGCAAACCAAGGAAAAGGATTTCACCACCCGTGGATTGGACTCAGACCAAACGGTATCTGCCATAAAAGCCACCGAAAAAATGCTCAACCTAGTATAATTGAAGCCGAAAGTCACAAATGGAAAAAGAATAATAACCAATCAACCACAATAGAAAAAGAAAAAAAGAGCAAAGACAAAAGACTGATTGCAATAACCCAGTAACCAAATAACACAATAACCACAGATAAATGAATTTGAAGATAGCCCTTTTGGCCGGCGATGGAATCGGCCCTGAAGTCATAGACCAAGCCGTAAAAGTATCCGATGCAGTTGCCGCAAAATTCGGACATGAAATATCGTGGACACCTGCTTTGACAGGAGCCGCTGCCATTGACGCTGTTGGGGAGCCGTATCCTGATGAAACCCATGAGATCTGCGTTGCCGCTGATGCCGTTTTGTTTGGTGCGATAGGTCACCCCCGTTTTGACAATGACCCTTCTGCTAAGGTACGCCCGGAGCAAGGTTTATTGAAAATGCGCCAAAAATTGGGACTTTTTGCCAATGTCCGCCCCACCTTTACCTTTCCGTCTTTGATTGACAAATCACCATTAAAAAAGGAACGCATTGAAGGCACCGATTTGGTGTTCCTGCGGGAACTTACCGGAGGCATCTATTTTGGGAAACGAGGCCGTGAGGATAATGACAACACAGCGTATGACACCTGTACCTATACGCGTGCCGAAGTGGAACGTTTGGCCCGTAAAGGCTTTGAAATGGCCCTACAACGCTCTAAAAAGCTTTGCTGCGTGGACAAAGCCAATGTTTTGGAAACCTCTCGCCTATGGCGTGAAACGGTCCAGAAACTGGAAAAGGAATATCCAGAAGTGGAAGTATCTTATGAGTTTGTGGATGCCGTGGCCATGCGTTTGGTACAATGGCCCAATTCCTACGATGTGTTGATCACCGAAAACCTTTTTGGTGATATTTTGACCGATGAAGCATCGGTAATCTCCGGTTCCATGGGATTGATGCCCTCAGCATCTTTGGGCGAAAAGACCTCTTTGTTTGAACCCATTCACGGTTCCTACCCACAAGCTGCCGGAAAAGACATTGCCAACCCGTTGGCCACAGTTTTATCTGCTGCAATGATGTTTGAAACGGCCTTTGGATTACAAGACGAAGCTGAAGCCATTCGCACAGTGGTCAACAAATCCTTGGCCGAAGGTGTGGTCACTGAAGACCTTGCCGAAGGTGGTAAAGCCTACAAAACCAGTGAGGTTGGTGATTGGCTCGCGAAGAATATTTAATCAACCTTCATAGACCAAAAAGAAAGCCCCATAGTTCGGGGCTTTTTTTTGGTTTTTCATCGTCTGAGATATGTTGTCATCCCGAAAACTGTCGGGACTCACTTGAAATGACACGGTATTCTTATCAGTGTTTGTCGTTTTGAAGCTTGTGAGACATCCCCTGTTACTACAAAATATAATCCATTTTCAAAAAATTACCGGCTTTGGTTCCCATCAGTCAATTCAAACGGCCCATCCGTCAATTGGGTATGCTTTTGTCTTGTAATGACCTGTAGATTTGGTTTTCAACATATCCTCCGCTTTTGATAATGTGGAGCATTGAATTAACACAAATCTATGACCATAAAAAACTCCAGTCTTTTAATGAGGAACGGTAAATAATGCAATTTTTTTTGTTTCATTCTTTATGATTGATACGCAAAAGCCTTGGGAAAGTCCCAAGGCTTTGCTCTTTTGTGTAAAGACTTACATTGGAGTTTGCCATCATCCCTAAAAACTATCGGGACCCAATCAAAATGACACAGTTCTCTTATTAGTATGTGTCATTTCAAACGCATGTGAGAAATCTTCTGTTGCTACAAAATATAATCCGTGCTCAAGAAATTGCTCACTTTGGCTTCCATCAATTGTTCAATGGTATTGGTATTCAATTCATTGTCCTTAAAGGCCACAAATGTTCGGATAGAGAACGAACGCAGGGCATCATGGACACTTAAAGTGGATTGCGCGGAATCTTTTCGGCCTGTAAACGGATACACATCTGGGCCTCGTTGGCAGGAACTGTTCAAATTCACACGACATACCAAGTTGGCCAAGGTGTCAATCAGCGGCGATAAGGTATAGACATCCTTTCCGAAAAGACTTACCTGTTGCCCATAATTGGATTCGGCCATATCGTTCAACGGCTCCTCAATGTCTTTAAAGGACAAAACGGGAATTACCGGACCAAATTGCTCTTCTTCATATACCCGCATATCCTTGGTCACCGGATACAAAACGGCTGGCCAAATGTAGTTGTCAAAGTGCTTGCCTCCTTTTTTGTTCTTTATTTTGGCCCCTTTGGTTTGGGCATCATCAATCAATTCTTGGATATAGGCAGGTTTTCCAGGTTCGGGCAGTGGGGTCAGGTTTACTCCTTTATCCCATGGATTTCCAAATTTAAGGGCATCCACTTTCTCCGAAAACTTCTTCAAAAACTCATCCTTGATATCCTCATGGACGTATACTACCTTAAGTGCGGTACAACGTTGTCCATTGAAGGACAGCGTGCCGGAAATACATTCGTTGATAGTGAGGTCCAAATCCGCATCGGGAAGAATAATGGCGGGATTTTTGGCTTCCAACCCCAATACCAGGCGAAGTCGGTTGCTCTTAGGGTGCTGCTCTTGCAATGCATTGGCCGATTTACTGTTGCCAATCAAGGCCAAAACATCCACTTTTCCCGTTTTCATGATCGGCGCGGCCACAGCCCTACCCCTTCCAAAGAGAATGTTCACCACCCCTTTTGGGAAACTGCTTTTAAATGCCTCCAAAAGTGGGGTGATCAATAGCACACCGTGTTTAGCGGGTTTGAATATGGTGGTATTCCCCATGATAATCGCCGGGATCAACAACGCAAAGGTTTCATTGAGTGGGTAATTATATGGCCCCAAACAAAGTACAACGCCCAAAGGACCTCTTCTGATATGGGCGTACACCCCATCATGTTTTTGAAACTTGGCCGAATCCCTATCCAACTGTTTATAATCCTCTATGGTATCGTAAATATACTCAACGGTGCGATCAAACTCTTTGTACGAATCCGGTTCAGACTTACCGATCTCCCACATGAGCAACTTCACCACCTCTTCCCGTTTTTGCTCCATTCGCTTCACAAAGGTCTCCATGCATTCAATACGGTCCTTTACCTTCATGGTGGGCCAAACTCCTTGTCCTTTGTCATAAGCGCCCAAAGCGGCGTCCAATGCCTCAAGTGCTTCAGGTTCACCCATGTCCGGGATACTCCCCAAAGTGGTGGGCGCATAATCCTCAGTCGAGGAAATGGTGGAAACTACCGGAGTGGTGCTTCCCTCCCATTTGCGCAATTCGCCGTTTACCAAATAGGTTTTTTGATGGATTTCTTGAGTTATCTGAAGTGCTTCGGGTATTGCTGTGGCTGTAGCTGGCATACGTAGTTGTTTTTTATGAGTATTATCCGAATGAACCGTCGTTCATCCACTACAAAGCTAACATAAAAACCGCTGAAAACGACCTCATTTGCACCGTCTTAAAATCGCAAACCATTAAAAATTTGTTATAACAATCACACGAGGTATTGAAAAAGGTCCGGTTTATCGTTAAGGTAGTCGCCAAAAAAGTTGTTGGCCTTCATCCGTTGAATCAAAGGTTCCAAATCAGCGGAGGATTTCAATTCAATCCCCACAACAGCAGGGGCATTTTCCCGACTTGATTTTTTGGAGTATTCAAAATGGGTGATATCATCGTCAGGACCCAATATATCGGCCACAAATTCTTTTAAGGCACCAGGGCGCTGTGGAAAGCGAACAATAAAATAGTGTTTCAGATTGGCATAGAGCAGGGCTCGTTCCTTGATTTCGGCGGTACGGGTGATGTCGTTGTTGCTCCCACTAATGATGCAGACCACATTCTTTCCCTTGATTTCGTCCGCATAATCATCAAGAGCTGCAATGGTCAATGCTCCAGCGGGTTCCACCACAATCGCATCCCGATTATAGAGATCCAATATGGTTTGGCATACTTTCCCTTCGGGAACGGTAGATACTTGATACAGATAATCTCGACAAATGGGAAACGTCAATTGCCCTATTTTTTGCACCGCAGCGCCGTCGATGAACTTATCGATGTTCTGAAGCTCGACCAATTCACCCTTTTCTATCGATTTCTTTAGGGAAGGTGCCCCCTCAGGTTCCACACCGATAATCCTGGTTTGAGGAGAAAGTGCCTGAAATGTGCCGCACAAACCGGAAGCGAGTCCGCCACCACCAACGGCAGCAAAAACGTAATCGATTGGCTCATGGGATTGTTGCAAGATTTCCAATCCAACGGTAGCCTGACCCTCAATAATCTTTTCATCATCAAAAGGGTGTACAAAGATCTTGCCTTCTTGATTGCAGAACCGCTGGGCCGCTTTATTGGAATCATCAAACGTATCGCCTTCCAAAACCACTTTTACCCAATCCCCACCAAACATTTTGGTCTGGTCGATTTTCTGTTTTGGGGTGACCACGGGCATGTAAATGGTTCCTTCCACATGCAAATGACTACAGGCAAAGGCCACACCCTGGGCATGGTTCCCTGCACTGGCACAGACCACTCCCCTTTTGAGTTCATCTTGGGTCAGTGAACTGATTTTATTGTACGCACCGCGAATCTTGTAGCTTCGGACGCGATGTAAATCCTCCCGCTTTAAAAGGATATTGGCCCCATACTTTTTGGAATAGCGGATACTTTGCTGCAAAGGCGTTTCTTCAGCAACCTGCCGAATCGTCTTCGCCGCTTGATAAATATCCGCTATTTGTGGAAAATAGGTGTCCACCGTTTTGTTCATGGGGCCAATAGGTTTTATCCGATGGGTTTCATGGCGGTCATTGAAGCACGCAATCTAGCCCCAACGATTTCAACATCATGCTCACGGATGGCCTTGTTTACAGCGATAAGCTTAACGTTGTCCACACCAGTATCTTTTCCTTCGCCGTAGTGTTTTCCAATGACATCTGTTTCAATTTTCTTCATGAAATCGGTCAACAAAGGCTTACAAGCATGGTCAAACAAGTAGCAACCATACTCAGCGGTATCGGAAATCACTCGGTTCATCTCAAACAATTTCTTTCTTGCGATGGTATTGGCAATCAATGGTGTTTCATGAAGCGACTCATAATAAGCAGAATCACCAATAATTCCAGATTCGGTCATGGTTTCATAAGCCAATTCCACCCCAGATTTCACAAAAGCGACCATCAACACGCCATGGTCGTAGTATTCTTGTTCAGAAATGGGCATATCGCCTGCTGGAGTTTTTTCAAAATCAGTTTCTCCAGTGGCAGCACGCCAATCCAAAAGGTTTTTATCCCCATTGTTCCAATCTTCCATCATGGTTTTGGAGAAATGACCGCTCATGATGTCGTCCATGTGCTTTTGGAACAAGGGACGCATAATTTCCTTCAATTCTTCGGCCAAATCAAAAGCTTTGATCTTGGCAGGATTGGACAAACGGTCCATCATATTGGTGATACCCCCTTGTTTTAATCCTTCGGTGATGGTTTCCCATCCGTACTGAATCAATTTGGAAGCATACGCAGCATCCACTCCCTTTTCAATCATTTTGTTGAACGAAAGGATAGATCCTGTTTGCAACAAACCGCAAAGAATGGTCTGTTCTCCCATTAAATCCGACTTTACTTCAGCTACAAAGGAAGACTCCAAAACACCGGCCTTATCCCCTCCTGTCCCTGCGGCATAGGCTTTAGCTTGCTCCAGACCTTTTCCTTCGGGGTCATTTTCAGGGTGCACAGCGATCAAGGTTGGCACACCGAATCCTCTTTTGTACTCCTCACGCACTTCTGAACCTGGACTTTTGGGGGCCACCATGATTACGGTAAGGTCCTCACGTACCTGCATGCCTTCTTCAACAATGTTGAATCCATGGGAATAGGACAACGTAGCGCCTTTTTTCATCAAGGGCATTACCGTGCTTACCACATTGGTGTGCTGCTTGTCCGGCGTTAGGTTAATGACCAAATCGGCAGTAGGTATCAACTCCTCGTAAGTACCTACAGTAAAATTGTTCTCTTTGGCATTTTTATAGGATTGCCTCTGTTCTTTTATGGCGGCCGCACGTAGTGCATAGGAAATATCCAGTCCGGAATCCCTCATGTTCAAACCTTGGTTCAATCCTTGGGCTCCACAGCCCACAATTACAATTTTCTTGCCTTTTAGGGCGGTAACACCATCAGCAAACTCACTGGGGTCCATAAACCTACATTTTCCCAATTGGGTCAATTGCTCGCGAAGCGATAGTGTGTTGAAGTAATTTGTCATTTTTAGTATCTGATTTTGCTATTTATTGATTTTGAAATTCTGCCAATAGGTTGGTGATGGGCATGGCGGCCTTACTGACGGCTATTCTACCGGTACGCACAAATTGCATAATGCCATAGGGCTCCAGGGCCTCGTGCATTTCGTCAATCTCATGCCTGCGGCCTGTTTTGGCCAACACAAAAAATTCCCTGCTCACCGTGACAATTTGCGAATGATGTTCTTTGATGATGTTTTGGATTTGGCGCTCATCAAACAACAGATGGGAAGCAATCTTGAACAAGGCTGACTCTTGATAAATGGTTTCATCATCGGTATGGTAATAGGCCTTAATGACCTCTACTTGCTTCTCAATTTGGTTGACAATTTTTATGGCCCAATCTTCGGTGGAGTAAATTACAATAGTAAATTTTGAAACACCTTCAATCTCTGATTTTGAAACATTTAAACTTTCTATATTAATGTGTCGCTTTAAGAATATTCCTGATATTCTATTAAGCAATCCCACATGATTTTCGGAATACACCGAAATGGTATACCATTGATTTTCCATGCTTATTTTATTTTAACTGCAACTGCGTGCGAATCAATCCTTGTTATTTTAATCTGATGTCTGAAATGGAAGCCCCGGTGGGCACCATTGGGAATACATTATCTTCCTTTTCTACCCGGACCTCCAAGAAATAAGGGTCTTTGGAAGCCATCATTTCCTCCACGGCATCCTTTAATTCTGATCGCTCCACCACTCTTTTGGATTTAATATGGTAGCCTTCAGCAATTTTCACAAAATCTGGGTTGGTCATAACCGTTGAAGCGTATCTTCTTTCAAAGAACAATTCTTGCCATTGGCGTACCATACCCAAGTGATCGTTATTGAGCACCACAATTTTCACGGGTACATTATGTTGGAAGATAACCCCAAGCTCCTGAATGGTCATTTGGTAACCGCCATCTCCAATGATGGCGACCACTTCACGATCCATGGCCCCCATTTTGGCCCCTATGGCCGCAGGAAGGGCAAATCCCATGGTGCCGAGACCACCAGAGGTAATATTGCTCTTGGACTGTTTGAATTTTGCATACCGACAGGCCATCATTTGATGCTGGCCCACATCCGATACAATAACCGCCTTTTGCCCAGAAGCCATATTGATCTGTTCTATCACCTCACCCATGGTAAGCCCTGGCTTGGTAGGATGAATATCCTTTTCGATCACGGTTTCCAATTCTATTTGGTGCTTTTTCTCGAACTCGGCTCTCCACTCCTTGTGTTCATTCTTATTGACCAAAGGCAGCAACAAATCCAAGGTTTGTTTGGCATTGCCCAAAACAGCAACATCCACCTTTACATTTTTGTTGACTTCCGCAGGGTCTATCTCAAAATGAATGATCTTGGCCTGCTTGGCATAGGTTTCCAAATTTCCGGTCACCCGATCATCAAAACGCATACCGATGGCGATAAGGACATCGCACTCATTGGTAAGGACATTGGGCCCATAGTTTCCATGCATCCCTACCATACCTACGTTCAATGGGTGGTCTGTATCCATGGCGGAAAGTCCCAAAATGGTCCATGCTGCTGGGATTCCTGCTTTTTCCACCAAAGCTTTCAGTTGTTCCTCGGCTTCACCCAAAATAACCCCTTGCCCAAAAACGATATAGGGCTTTTTGGCATTGTTTATCAATTCTGCCGCCTTTTCAATGGCTTTCAAATCTGGATCTGGAGCGGCTTTATAACTTCTGACCCCAGTGCATTTTTCGTATTCGAAATCCAATTCATCAAACTGGGCATTTTTGGTGATGTCCACCAATACGGCCCCAGGACGCCCTGACTTGGCTATATAGAATGCCTTTGCCATGATTTCAGGGATTTCCTCAGCGCGGGTGATTTGGTAGTTCCATTTGGTTACCGGGGTTGAAATTCCCACAATATCCGTTTCTTGAAAAGCATCGGAACCCAATAAATGTCTTGCTACCTGTCCGGTGATGCAAACCAAGGGAGTTGAATCTATCTGGGCATCGGCCAAACCGGTCACCAAATTGGTGGCACCAGGACCCGATGTGGCCATGGCCACCCCCACTCTTCCACTTACCCTTGCATAGCCTTGGGCAGCATGGGTGGCTCCCTGCTCATGACGCGTAAGAATGTGGGTCAACTTGTCCTGAAACTTGTACAATTCATCATACACAGGCATGATGGCCCCTCCGGGATAACCATAGATCAAATCGACCCCTTCCGCCAACAAACAATGTATTATGGCCTCAGCACCGGTGATGCGAATCGAAGTGCTTTTCTTTTTGTCTTTTTTTTGTGCTTTCAATGTCTCCATAAGCATATTTTTTTAGGGAATATACCCTTGTTCCTTAGGTGGAACTTTACTTTTTTTATATCAAATCGGTAACACAGCCTTTGGATGCTGATGAAACTGTTTTTGCGTATTTATATAGACTTCCTGATTTTATCTTGAGTTCAGGCTGCTTCCATTCTTTTCTTCGTTGTTCCAGTTCTTCGTCTGAAATGTTGATGTTTATGGTGTTGTTCACTGCATCGATGGTAATCTCATCACCATCTTTTACCAGTGCTATTCCTCCACCAACTTGGGCCTCGGGTGAAACGTGGCCCACCACAAAACCGTGGGAACCTCCAGAGAACCGTCCATCTGTGATCAAGGCAACATCTTTCCCCAAACCAGCACCCATAATGGCGGATGTGGGTTTCAACATTTCTGGCATTCCCGGAGCACCTTTTGGTCCTTCATACCGAATGACCACCACATCTCCTTTTTGGACTTTTCCAGTGTGAATGCCTTCGTTCACTTCGGTCTCGCTATCAAAAACGCGGGCGGTCCCGGTAAATTCAAGTCCTTCCTTCCCAGTTATTTTTGCCACGGCACCTTCCGTGGCCAAGTTGCCATAAAGAATTCGGATATGTCCTGTTTCTTTGATAGGTTGGTCTTTCTTTCTGATAATGTCCTGACCTTCTGCCAAATCTGGGGCATCCAACAGGTTCTCGGCCAATGTTTTTCCGGTAACTGTGAGGCAATCGCCATGCAACATGCCTTCCTTCAACATATATTTTAAAACCGCTGGTACCCCACCTACTTTGTGAAGGTCTTCCATAAGATACTTCCCACTAGGTTTTAAATCGGCCAACAAAGGGGTGTTCTCACTAATCTGAATAATATCTTCCAAAGTAAAATCAACCTCCGCGGCATGGGCAATCGCCATAAAGTGCAGTACCGCATTGGTGGAACCTCCAAGAACAGTGACCAACCTAAATGCATTTTCCAATGCTTTTTTGGTGACAATGTCCCTCGGTTTGATGTCCTCTCGCAATAAATGCAGCATAGCCTCCCCAGCAGCCTCACAATCCGCTCCTTTTTTGGCATTCACCGCAGGGATGGACGAGTTAAACGGCAACGACATTCCCATAGCTTCAATGGCAGATGCCATGGTGTTGGCCGTATACATACCGCCGCAAGCTCCTGCTCCAGGGCATGCTTTGTGGATAACATTCCTGTACTCAGTTTCGTCTATGGTTCCAGCCACTTTGCTCCCCCATGCTTCAAAAGCTGAGACAACATCCAACTTTTTATTGTTATGGCAGCCTGGAGCAATAGTTCCGCCATATACCAGAATAGATGGGCGGTTTAACCTTAATTGCGCCATCAAAGCTCCTGGCATATTTTTATCGCAGCCCACAACGGTTACCAAACCATCATAATTCATGGCCTGTACCACTGTCTCAATTGAGTCAGCAATAATATCTCTTGAAGGTAGGGAATAACGCATACCCTGTGTTCCCATTGAAATACCGTCACTTACCCCGATGGTATTAAAAATAAGGCCGACCAAATTGGTCGATTGCACCCCTTTTTTCACTTCAAGTGCCAGATCATTCAGGTGCATATTACAAGGGTTTCCCTCATATCCTGTACTTGCTATTCCTACAAAAGGCTTCTTTAAATCTTCATCGGTTAATCCCAAGGCGTGCAACATTGCTTGTGCAGCAGGCTGGGTTGGGTCTTGGGTCACATTTTTGCTAAACTTGTTCAATTCCATTGTAAAATTTCATTCAAATACAGAATTCCGTTGAATTTAATCTGTCATTCAAAGATAAATGTTTAAAAAGGCCTATATTTTTAACAGTCTCGACCTGTTTAAATCCATTTAAAAAATAATCAAATTAAATTATTGTAATTCAGATACTTAGGTTAATTCAAAATCCAACATCCATTTATTTTTATTCGTAAAGAAAAAGGGCCTGTATCGATTTTGATACAGGCCCTTTCCCAGAAATAGTGCGACTGTATCATTCCCAATTGGGAACAATAATGACCACACCGTTGACTAGGATATCTCTTTTCATAAGTCAATGTTACAAAAAAATAAACGTAAGTGCTACCTTAAAATTGAAAAACTTTAAAGCAATTTAAAGGAAAGTGCATCCCCAAGTTTTTTTTGGGCCAAAACACAAATGGCGGCTTCGGATAGTTGCAATATTCTGGGATATCCCCCCGTAGTCTGCCCATCCTTCATCAAGATAATCAAACGTCCTGCCGGGGTAAGCTGCACCGTTCCGGGCAAAGTACCTGAGGTGAGCATGGAATGGGTATGTCCTGAGATAAGTTCCGTGAGCTGGTAGGCCATTCGGTCGTTTGCCTTGGAAACCGTAAAGTCTTTTGAGAAAATTTCAGTTAATTGCTTGTCTGACAAAAGCGAAAATTCAGGGCCCTTGAATACTTCCAACTCATCGGTGAGAAAATGGTCCTCAATCTTTACTTCAGAGATCAACGGCTCGTATGAAGCTGTTTCCTTATAGGGGATTTCATCGCCATCCTTGATCCGCTTTTTCTTGGTCACCGGGAAGTATTGGGAGCGACTTCCAAGTACTTTTTCTGTTTGAAAGCCCCCTTTTATGGCCAAATATGCCCTAAATCCATTTTTTAATTTGCCGAAAGACAAAATGTCTCCTTTGGAAACTTGGACCACCTGATGGTTTTCAATGGCTTTATCATTCAATTTGGCCTCAAGATGTGCACCGGAAAGACTAATGGCTGTGGGTTCCTCAAATTGCAGTTTTGGTCCCATCATGGTAATCTCCAAAACGGCATCGTAAGGGTCGTTTTCCAATAAAAGGTTTGCTTTTTTAACGGATTCCACATCCATGGCTCCTGAAATGGGAACACCAATATCCCTGTGGCCAAAACGGCCCAAGTCTTGAATGGTGGCAAAAAAACCTGCTTTTAGCACCTTAAGCATCCAACAACACTTTTTCTGGTTTATAAATTCCCACTTCGCCTTCAATCTTGTGCAGATCATACTCGGCCTTGGATATTTTTTGAAACTGTATCTTGTCCCCCACTTTCACAAAACAGGGGTCTTCCAAGCTAGGATTGAACAAAGGTATGGGGCAATTGCCGATAATGTTCCAGCCCCCTGGGGAATCTTGCGGATACACCCCGGTCTGTTTTCCTGCCAGTCCAACAGAACCCTTGGCCACTTGCAGGCGTGGTTCTGCACGTCTAGGGATTTCCAATGACTCGGGAAGTCCTCCCAAATACATGAATCCAGGCAAAAATCCTATTCCATATACAATATATTGATAGGACGTATGCTGTTTGATGAGTTCATCAACGGACAAATTCAAGGTTTTGGAAACTTCATCCATATCAATTCCAAACTCAGGGTCATAACATACGGGAATTCGCCATAAATGTTGAACCCGTTTGGTCTTGGAAGCTGCTTGTTTTGCATGACAGTCAAGAACGATTCTCTTCATGTCATCAAAATCCAGATGCTCATCATTGCACACCATGGTGAGGGAGTTGTAGGCAACTGACATTTCCCATCCGGGAAGTTTCAATTCCTTGAAAGCATCCATAAAATCAAGAATATCTGCCAAAATGGACACCTCCACCTTGCAGGGCCATTCCACTAGGACGGCCCGTTCACCAAAGGGTTTGATGCTAATGGGGTAACTTCTCACTTTTGTAATTGCACCTGATGTTTGGATAATTCTTGGGAAAGATACATTAATATTTTCAATGCAGAAGGGGTATCACCATGTATGCAAAGGGTTTTTGCCTCAATTTTGACCAACTCTCCCGTTACGGCCATAACATTGCCTTCTTTAATAATGGGAAGAATATGTTCCAATACTTTTTTAGGGTCTTGGATGAGGGCATTGTCCAACTTTCGGTTCACTAAACTCAAATCACTGTTATAGTTTCTGTCACCAAAGGCCTCATACCATATAGCAAAACCTTGGTCAAGGGCCACGTCGGCAATCACTGAACCAAATGGCACATACAGTAGCACCCTGTTTTTATACGGATGGATGACCTCTAAATACGTTTCTGCCAAATCCCTGTCCTTTGCAGTTTTGTTGTACAATGCTCCATGTGCTTTGATATGATGTAATTCTGCATGTTCATTCTCCAAAATAGCTTCAAGGGTTTTCATCTGCTCCTCAATGCTTTGTTGCAACTCCTGCTTTGAAATATCCATGACCTGCCTCCCAAAATTCTCTCGGTCTGGATATGATGGGTGCGCCCCTATTTTAACATTATGTTTCTTGGCCAATCTAACAATGTGAGTCATGGTGTCAACATCACCGGCGTGTCCACCACAGGCTATATTGCATGAACTGATCAAAGGAAATAGCTCCGTTTCGTTGCCCACGCCTTCACCCACATCACAATTAATATCTATGGTCCAATTTGCCATCAGTATACACCCATTACTTTGAGAATGCTTTTAATGCCCAAGAAAATAGAAAATCCCACAATGGCAAATCCAAGAATGTTTTGAACCAGCGTATTCCCATGTTCGCCCATCACGGTTTTCTTGTTCACTATCCAAAGTAATAAAATAGCCATGATTGGCAATAGCAATCCATTGGCTACTTGGGCAAACTGTATAACTTCAATGGGGGTGATGTCAAACGACAAAAAGAACACACCACACAACAGCACAAAGGTCCAGACCATCTTAAATCTTTTGTCTTCCATGTTTCCACCCCAATCAAAACAACTACTGGCCACAAATGCAGCTGCCAGCGGTGCCGTTATTGCCGAAGTGATCCCAGCGGCCAACAAACCGATGGCCATAAAATACACCGCCATTTTTCCAAAGAGCGGTTCCAATCCCTTTGCCATATCCAAGGCATTGTTAATATGGTCTATGGGTGCGGATGCCGCCGTGACCAATATGGCCATGGATACCAATCCACCCAAGGCGATGGAAATTATGGTATCCCATTTTACCGTTTTCAGTTCGCTACTCGATTTCCATTTCTGTTTCACCAAGGATGCATGTAAAAACAGGTTGTAGGGCACCACTGTGGTACCCACCAAAGCGATGACCGTAAAAAGTCCACCTTCTGGCATGGTGGGCACAAAAGCCCCTTTTAAAATATCATAAATGGAAGGTTTGGTCATTAGGGCACAGATAAGGAAGCTCACTCCCATAATCCCGACAAGTCCAACAAAAACCCGTTCCAAAATCTTATAGCTGCTGAACCACAATAACACAAAAATGAAAATCCCGACGATAGCTGGATAAAACGACACTATTTGTGCGCTGGGAAAGAGCTGTTCCAAACCCAAAGTAGCCCCGCCAATATTCCCGGCTTCGTAGGCTGCATTTCCAATAAGAATGGCCGAAAGAACAACAATGACCACGAACCTTCTGGCCCATGGCTTTTTCAGTTCGTCCCTCACCACATCCACAAGCCCGGTCTGTGCAATGACCCCAATTCGGCCCGCCATACCCTGAAGCACAATGGTTGCCAGTACGGATACCAACAAGGCCCAAATTAAAGCATACCCAAACCGTGCTCCGGCAAGGGTGCACATGGTAAGGGTGCCAGGACCTACAAAGGCCGCGGCCACCAATACTCCTGGACCTATTTTTTTGAACATATCTTTGGTTGGTTTTAGGGTTTGAATTTAAGGGGATATTGGGATAAATACGGCTTTTCAATCAAAAAAATGCATTTCGTCTAAAAGTGGAATGTTTTACATCGAATTTTTATACGAATTTGAAAAAACAAAAGTTATAATAATCCCAAATCATACGTAGACCTAAACTTGACAAACACTTATGACATGTAAGGATTGTGAGAAAAGTATTGGACATCAGCAATATAAAGAATCCATGGACTCTTTGGGTGTTCAACTTTGCGAAAGACATACCCGACTTATCAAAAAAGTCATTTTAGATAACAATACCCCCCTTGAGGCAGTCCATTTATTTTATGCACTGAAAGAAGCCGGTGCTTATCCGATGTTGGAATGGTGGGATGGAAAAAAATCCGTGGATATTGCCATTTCAAGAGTAAAACTCAATATTGAAATTGATAAGGACTACAACATGATCACGCATGAACAGGCCATAAGCGACCTGGAAGATGCCATGCACTCCTTTAAAAATGGATTTACAACCGTGAGGATACCCCATTTGGCCGTAAAGTACTATTTAGAAGATACGGTCCAGAACATTTTGGGCATCATCTCTGGACTAAAGGCCAATATCAAGGCCATTTAATTACTAAACTGCAATCGCTTGTCCAGTTTGGTTTCCTTGTATTCCAAAATATTGATGATAACAGCGTCTTCCCCTATGTTTTCAAGATCGTTGACATAGTTTTTTCCCCTGTTCTCAAAGTATTCGGTATCCCCGGAATCCAGTTTGATCATATCTATTTTCCCATTGCCGTAGCGGGTAAGCAGCAAGCCACCGGTGGTACAGACCCAACCGTAGTTGGTGTTGTGCTTTCTAAAAGGGATGCGCTCACCTGGAATCAAGCATAATTCCCAAAGTTTGACACTTTCATTTTCAAAAACCAATCGATCACTCAACGATTGCGTAATTTCATGATGCAGCAACTCATCAATCATCTCCTGCTCCCACGGATCAAAATTCCCCGCAGGATTCAATTCAACACATTGCATTTCGTAAAAATTATAAAAACGGGGGCAAAAGTATCAGATATTACAACATTAATACATTGATTTGTAATGTTTAACGATTTTTTTGCACTTCTTGTCTTTTTATGCAATCGATTTCCATTTTTTATTCAAAAAAACCGAGGAGTTCACATTTTATCCATAATGGAATCACCCCAACCACCCCTCACGGTCCAAACTACGATATTGGATGGCCTCCGAAATATGGCTGGTACTGATCTCCGCAACATTTTCCAAATCTGCAATGGTTCTGGAGACTTTTAAGATGCGGTCATAGGCCCTAGCGGAAAGATTCAATCGTTGCATGGCATTCTTAAGCAACGTCTTAGAGTCTTCATCCAACGGACAAAACTTGCGTATCAATTTGGTGCCCATTTGTGCGTTGTAATGGAGACCCTCCAACTCCATGAAACGATCTGCCTGAATTTTCCGGGCGGATATCACCCGCTGCCGAATTAGGGCACTGTCTTCCCCTTTTCGTTCATCTGATAATTTTTCAAAAGGAACTGGCGTCACCTCAATATGAATGTCAATCCTATCCAGCAGCGGACCAGAAATCTTGCCCAAATACCGTTGCATTTCTGCTGGTGAAGAGGTCAACGGAGCATCAGGGTCGTTAAAGTAGCCACTGGGACTGGGGTTCATGCTGGCCACCAACATAAAACTGCTCGGATACGTTACCGTGTATTGGGCTCTTGCAATGGTGACTTCCCGATCTTCCATGGGTTGTCGCATTACTTCCAGAACCCGACGTTCAAACTCAGGAAGCTCATCCAAGAACAACACCCCATTATGTGACAGGGAAATTTCTCCCGGCTGCGGGTAACTCCCCCCACCCACCAAAGCCGCCGCACTAATGGTATGGTGAGGATTCCGAAAAGGCCGTTGGCTCATCAACCCCTTATTTTTGACCTTGCCCACCACACTGTGGATTTTTGTGGTTTCCAAAGCCTCGTGCAGGGTCATAGGTGGCAAAATGGAGGGCAAACGCTTGGCCAACATCGTTTTTCCTGCGCCGGGAGGGCCAATTAAAATTATATTGTGCCCGCCTGCCGCCGCTATTTCCATACAACGTTTTATACTTTCTTGCCCCCTGACATCAGAAAAGTCAAACTCTGGATGGCCCGAATGCCCGTTGAACTCCTCTTGGGTATCCACTTGGGTTTCAACCAAAGGTTTTCCTGAATCAAAAAAGTCGATGACCTCTTTGATGTTTTCCACTCCATATACTTTAAAATCCTCCACTACTGCGGCTTCTTGGGCATTCTCCTTGGGAAGAATGAATCCCTTAAACCCCTCTTCCTTAGCTTTTATAGCGATAGGTAGGGCGCCTTTTATAGGTTGAAGGCTTCCATCGAGCGACAATTCGCCCATGATCAAATAATCTTCAATCTCATCGGAATTAATTTGATTGGATGCGGCCAATATGCCCAATGCCAAGGTGAGGTCGTATGCGGAGCCTTCCTTGCGCAAATCTGCCGGGGCCATGTTGATGGTAATCTTTTTGCCGGGAATTTTGTATCCAATATTTTGAAGTGCGGCTGCAATGCGAAAGTTGCTCTCCTTGATTGCATTATCTGGGAGACCTACCAAATGATAACCAACTCCCTTATCCACATTTACCTCGACCACCACAGTGGTGGCATCAATGCCAAAAACGGCACTTCCATAAACTTTTATGAGCATTTAGCGTCTTTTCTTGTTAAACGAGCACGAAAAATAAACGATCTCATTCAACAACCGGTGCTCTTTTGACGGATACCGGGTTTCCATTTATGGAAGCCCATTTAGGAGCAATATACCTTATTTATTGTTTGGTTGAAAGGTCAACACAGATTCAGCATTTTCTTGGATCTCATCCTTGTTCATCATCATTTTTCGGAATTTTCCTTGGACATAAAGTTCCGCTTGATCTTTGTAATGCTTGCTGAAAGGATTGCCCGATTGCCCCGTTGGCAATATGCTAATACTGTTCTCTATGTCTGAAAAATCGATGATGCGACGCGTGGATGGGCCCGAATTTACTTTGTAATATCCTGTACTGTCATACGGAAAAGCCATATTGTTGATGACCTCCCGGGTTCCACTTACAGGAAATGGTCCCACGTTAAAATACTTTCGCAAGGATTCTACTTGGCCAATGGGATGCTCATGTTCCAGCGTATGCACCTTGTCCCAAGTCCACTGGTTTGGGTCGGGGCCAAAATCTTCCACCAAGGATTTCCATGCATCATCAAAAGATTTCAAAACAATATCCTGTCTTGTTTCCACTTTATCTTCAGTATGGGTATTGTCCCACCACTTTCCGTGCTCCATTTTGGCGCCCCATGCAATTTGCCTTTTGAAGAGATGGGTGGCCAAAAACTGATTGAACATTTCGGTACCCAGTTCATCCTCCATGGCGTTTTTGGCCACAAAATATTCACACCGATGGTACAAGGTTGGATTAGTGCTTTTCAGTGAATAATGTCCATCCCAATTTTCCAGTGAATCCACCTGCACCAATTGCTCATTGGACAGTTGGGTTACATCAAAAAGCTTGATGAGTTCAGTAATCAATAAAGGATTAACGGAAGAAGTTACATCCAATATCATCTCTGAGGCCGACTCCTTGTCCCAATCGTTCTTCGCTTCCAATAACTGAACAATACGTTTGGCCCTGTTCTCCGGTAAATAATATCCGGGATAGAGCATGCCCGCAATGGAATCGGGTTGGTTATTGGCGGAATACACGTAGTTCCATGGTGGATTTATGGCACTGGGGTTTTCGGAAAAATCCAGAAAACGTAGCGGCTCTTCTTTTCCCGAAGCACCATCCAAAATGAATTTGGTGGATAAACTGTCCGGCATTTGGTACAATTTGGCCGTGGCCCACCAAGCTACATTTCCTTCCGCATCACCATACATGACATTTAGACCAGGCGCATGAATCTTGGGCAGGGCACTTTTAAATCCATCAATATTGGTGGCATGACAGAGTCCATGAAGTCCATCCATGACCTCATTTTTTTCCTTGGTATAGATCCAAGACATGGCCACGGGACGTTCTCCAGAAATCTGGTCTGCTATGTGGTTCAATACTGGGCCGTGCTGGGTTTTGGAATAGGTGAATTCAACATCCTCCCCATCTTTTACCTTGATGGTCTTGGTCACATATTCGAAATTCTTCCAGCCCTCAGCGGTTTTGTATTGTGTACTATCCGAAGGATTGACTTCCTCAAAATAGAAATCGACATCGTCATTCTCGAACATCGTAAGCCCATAAGCCAGATTTCTATCGTGGCCCAACAACGGAAATGGAACCCCTGCCAAATGATACCCGTATTTTTCATAGGTTGGGGTACTCACATGGGCCTCATACCAAACCGAAGGTTGCGCAAAACCAATATGGGGATCGTTGGCCAAAATCACCTTTCCGCTCTTGGTCTTATCTGGGCCAATCACCCAACTATTGCTCCCTATGAATTGGGGTATGGGCAATTTGTCCAGGGCTGCGGTTACATTAGTGGCTATGTTTGCCGCCAAGGAATCGACTTTTTGTTTTTCATAATTTTTAATCCAAACGGTGGAGGTATCCGAATTTATGGCCAGGTCGTTCATATATTCCTCTCCCAACTTATCCCGCATACTGGTCAACAAAGGGTCGGTTTTGTGTGCCATGGCAAAACTGAAGGCCATATAACCCACGGCATTGTACACATCCTCTAGGGTAAATGGTTCCTTTTCCAATCCGGTAAGGTAAAACTCGATTGGGGTAGGTCCTTTTTCAATGAATTGGTTGATTCCGTCCAAATACGCTTGGGAAAGCATGGCCATATCGCTTTGCACATCCAAATTGGCAACCGTTTTGGCGGTATGGTCATCAATGCCCAAGGAAAGAAAGAACTTGTCGGTTTTAACCAAATCCTGTCCGAAGACTTCGGAAAGCTGTCCTTTGGCCACCCTGCGCAATAACTCCATCTGCCACAATCGGTCTTGGGCATGCACATAGCCCAATGCCTTCAAGGCATCTATTTCAGATTCAGCGTAAATATGTGGAATTCCGTAAGGGTCAAAATACACTTTGACCTCACTTTGTAGCCCAGCCAAGGTCTTGTTTCCTGAATAATCGGGCTTTAGGGTATTGAAAAAAACAAAAACGCCTATAACCATAAGCAGCACAAGACCTGCCAGCACCAAAAGTACTTTTTTAAGTTTTTTCACAAGTTTTGAGGTAAGTCAATTGGTCCCTAAGGTAAACTATTTTCACAAATCGAAGGAAAAAAACACGTTGAAAAACCAACTCATTTATTCATGGAAAGTTGATGGTTCTCCAAACCAGACTTAAGCCATTCCTCATAGGTTTCCACATCAACATATTGAACGGCATCATTCAAGATTTCCAGGTTTGGTGAGAGAAGCACGTAGTAGGGTTGCGAAGCGGCATTAAAATTCACTGTTTGGAAAGTGCCCCATTTCTGACCGATGGTCTCAATGGATTTTATCCTACCGGAATCGAACTTAAAATCAAATTTTTCAGTTTCTGGGAGTTCCTTGCGGTCATCCACATACAACGAAATGAGCACATACTCATCTTTCAATATGGGATAAATACTGGAATGGCTCCACACATTTTCCTCCATTTTTCTACAGTTGACGCAGGCCCATCCCGTAAAATCGAGCAAAATAGGTTTGTTGACTTCTTTGGCATAGGCGACACCTTCCCCAAAATCCTTGAAGCAATCCAATCCAAGAGGGCAATCACTTTCTTTCTGGACAACACTGTAAAAATCCGGTGGAGGAAATCCGCTCAACAGTTTCAATGGGGTCACATTCAACACCCCTAGAATCAAGTATGCTGAAAATGCCAGACTCAAAACCCCAAAAAGTTTTCGGGTTGATGAAAGTTTCTTTTTTGGGCCGTCATGTGGAAATCTGAAAATGCCGAACAGATACAAGGTCATCAAAACAAAGAGTACGATCCAAATCCCCAAGAATATTTCCCGCTTGAATATGCCCCAATTTCCCACCAAATCAGCATTGGAAAGGAACTTGAAGGCAAGAGCGAGTTCCAAGAAGCCCAACACTACTTTTACGGTGGTCATCCATCCGCCCGATTTGGGCAAGGAATTCAACCATGTCGGAAACAGGGCAAACATGGCAAATGGCAAAGCCAGAGCCAGTCCAAAGCCCACCATCCCCATGGTCAAGTTGGTGGCCACATTCCCTTCGGCCAAGGTTGTACTTCCCAAAAGTCCTCCCAAAATGGGCCCTGTGCAGGAAAAAGAGACAATGGCCAGGGTCAAGGCCATAAAAAAGATGCCCAAGCCGCCTCCTACTTTTGAGGATGCGGAATCCATTTTATTGGCCCACGAACTGGGCAGGGTCAGCTCAAAATACCCGAAAAAGGAAAAGGCAAAGACCACAAAAATGACAAAGAAAAACACGTTGAGCCAGATATTGGTGGCAATGGTGTTCAGAATCTGCGAGTCCACCGAATTGAACAAATGGAACGGCAAACTCAACAAGAAATAAATCAATACAATAAAAAACCCGTACAGCACCGCATTGGCAATCCCTTTGGATTTCTGCTGGGTCTGTTTGGTGAAAAAAGATACGGTCAACGGAATCATGGGAAACACACAAGGCGTCAGCAACGCAATAAGTCCGCCCAAGAAACCGAGTCCAAATATCATCCATAGGTTTGATTTTCCTTCGGAATCGGTTAATCCCCCTTGGTTCAAGAGATTTTTGTTCTTTAAATCCAAACGCAGGGATTCGCCAATGGCCACACTTTTTTCATCGAGTTGTTTTTGGGTTTCCACAAAGGCATTTCCATCCAAGGAAATTTGAAAAAGGTAATCTTTGGGAATACAGACTTCCTTACAAATCTGATAAAACAGGTTCACGGAAACCTGCCGTACATCAGGGTTTAGCAGCTTGATTTTCTGGGTAAAGATGGCCTCTTTTTTAAAAAAAGTCTCCTCCACCTCAAAAATATCACTGTACTCCTTTATGGTTTCGCTCTCTTCAGTTTTTCCAATGAGTTCGTAGTCTTCCCCTGCTTTTTCAAAGGTGAACTCGCTGGGAAGGGAACCTCCCTCCGCCGTATACTGGGAGTATACGTGCCAGCCATCCATGATCTTCCCCTTAAAGATCAGCTCATATTCGGTATCGGAAATTTTGTTGACCTCGTGGCTCCATACCGCAGGATTGGCTTCGGTTTGGGAATAGATATAAAAAGGGATTACCAAGAATCCTAAAAGGGGGACTAGAAATCTCATGCAACAAATGTAATCTTTATAATAGTTTGGGTTGATTTATCAACCTTAAAACGTTTATCCGCTCTTCGGCCCACTACCCAAACAATTTTGTCGTTGGAGCAAAGCAGCCATTGTTTCTCCTTGGAAAATACGTCTATCTTTTCATCTTTGAAAAACTTGGACAGTTTTTTTCCGCCTTTCATCCCGTAGGGATAAAAATAGTCGCCTTTTTGCCAATTCCTTAACACTAAAGGAAAGTTTAACTTTTCCTTATCTAAATAAATGGTGTTGGGGCCTGGCTTTTCAACGGCTTCAACCTTTTCCATTTGTAGTTTGATGGGGGACTTCAACATGGTCTTCTTGTTATGGACAGGATATGTGTGATCACCGCTGCTTTTGATTTCGGAAAGCAGTAGATATTCCCTGTCCTTTAACAATCTATGGGTCTTGGACCTTACTTCCTTACCACTCATGGCACCCAACAATCCTTTGACATCATCCCATTCAGTAAAGCCATATTCCTTGAAAAGTCCATATAGATAGGCTTCAATGGGGTGCAATTTTTTTAAAGGTTCAATGGCAACTCTAATGACATCCCCGTCATCTGCAAACAAAATGGATTTGATCTCATGGAGGTGGTTCCGCACCAAAATGTTTGTGTCCTGCAAATGATGCTGGGTTTTTTTGAAATTTTCCGGAAAGCTTGGGTGCAACTCCTTTAATTTGGGAACAATCTCCAACCGGATTTTGTTCCGAAGGTATTTTTTGTCCGAGTTGCTGCTGTCTTCCCGCCATTGCAATTTTTCCCGCTTTGCATAGTCCAAAATGTTTTTTTGGGAAAAATCAAGCAAAGGCCGAACCACTTTCCCATTTTGAACCGGAATCCCTGAAAGGCCATCAATACCCGTCCCTCGGGATAAATTAATGAGAAAGGTCTCCAAACTATCATCGGCATGATGGGCCGTGAGCAGATACTCAAAACCTTTGGTTCCCAATAATTCATCAAACCATTCATAACGTAGTTCCCGAGCCGCCATTTGGATGGAACCTCGATTTTGGTCTGCAAATTTCTTGGTGTTGAACGATTTTACTTTCACCTTAACACCCAACTCCTTGGCCAAATTCCGCACAAAACTTTCATCACCATCACTTTCCGAACCCCGTAAATGAAAATTACAATGGGCCAAAGTAACATCCAATCCAGTTTGGACAGAAAGATGGGCCAAAACCACACTGTCCACTCCCCCACTACAGGCCACCAGCAATCTGCTTTTCTCCAGAAAAGGTAAGTTGGTTTTTAAATGTGCTTTGAACTGTGGCAGCATCCTACAAAATTACGAATAATCATCCGCCTGTTTCCAAAACACTGCGCATGGCTTTGGCCTTCAACAAACATTCCTGGTATTCCCGCTCAGGATCCGATTTGGCCGTGATGGCACTCCCCACCGAAAAAGAAACATAGTTTTTGTTTGCATTGTAGAGAATACTGCGTATCACTACATTAAAATCGAAATTGCCCTTTGGGTCAAAATAGCCCAAGGCCCCACTGTAGAGCCCTCGTTTGGTCTCCTCCAATTCTTCGATGATTTTCATGGCCGAAATCTTGGGAGCTCCGGTCATACTGCCCATGGGAAACGTTTCTTCAATAAGCTCCACCGGGTTTTTAGCTGTTGGGATTTGGGCCAGCACTGTGGAAATTAGTTGGTGTACCTGCTTGTAGGTATAAACTTCGCAGAGTTCCTCAACCCGAACACTACCCTTCAGTGCACTTTTGGAAAGGTCGTTCCGTACCAAATCCGTGATCATGATGTTTTCGGCCCGCTCCTTTTCATCTTGGGCAAGTTGTTCTTTCAGAAAATGGTCTTCGGTTTCATTTTCATCCCTCCGGGCCGTGCCCTTAATGGGCTGTGAGATTAGGGTTGTTCCTTCCTTTCTCAGGTATCTTTCTGGAGAGGCGCACATCAAATACTTGTCATTTAACCGCATAAAGGCGGCAAAGGGTGGCTCTGAAATGGCATTCAAGCGCTTATAGGTTTCCCATGGGTCTATGGACACGTCCTCGGCATAGAATTCCTGACAGAAATTGGCCTCGTAAACATCCCCCCTGTGAATATGCTCCAGAAGTTTGTTGGTCTTTTCAAAATAGGCATCCTTGTGAATCCGCATTTTGATTTTAATGGGGTTATGGACCTCATTGTTTTCTTCCAAATCCATCATCGTACTGATCTGGGTATGATCGCCATCAATGTCATCGGCACAATCATCCAAATACAAGAAATGGAGTTTTTCTCCGTTACACTTAATAATCTTGGCGGGCTGAAAAAAATGGAGCACGGGAAAGTCCAATCCATCCAAATTTTGGGAAGTCAAATCTTCCAGCTCGTTTTTTAAGTCATAGGAAAAGAAACCGAACAGCCAATCCTGGTTTTTTCCAACAAAGTTTTTCAGTTGATTCAATGAATCAAAAGACACTGACTTACCGGTCTGTTCTCCGACGGCCATCAAAAAATCAAATGAGCTGTATTTGGAGATATGCTCATTGCCATCCAACCACAAAACTTTCTGAAATGTCCTTGACCATTCCAAGAGTGCTCTTTTATAAGCAAACGGATTTGAGATTGTAAAAGAGCGATGTTGTCGCAAGTGGTGCTTACTTTAGTGTGTCCAAAAAAGTGGCCAAGGCAGATGCATGCTCTTCTTTGAGTGCATCATTTTTAATGTCTTCCGCTGCAAAATTATCATGGAATGAAGGCAGGGAAAATGTTGCGACGATCTCGCCGCCAAATCGTGGCAAGAGGTTCTGGGTCACTTCAAAAGCACCTTTTGCCCCGCGTTTTCCACCGGAGGTGGACATGAGAAACACTTTTGTTCCCTCCAAAAACTTTCGGTCCAAACGAGAAAGCCAATCCAACAGATTTTTAAAATATGCGGATGGATTGCCATTGTGCTCATTCACGGACAGAACAAGCCCATCAGCTTTTTGGATATCATCTTTTAGTTCCACCAAGGAATTGGAATATCCTTTTTGCTTTTCATCATCCTCACTGTACATGGGGAAAGGGTACCGCGTCATATTCAGGAGCTGAAAATCATGGTTTTCCAGCAAAGAAGTTGTGTATTGTACGAGTCTGTAATTAATAGAAGTTGAAGAATTGCTTCCGGCAAATGCCAAAATTGCAGCCATATAGAAAAAAGTTTAATTGTTTCGCTAAAATACCTTAATTGATGCTTAGATGCGAGTATTTTGTATAATTTTGGCCCTGAAAGCATCCAAACACACTGTTAAGCAGGTATATAGGGTACTGATTATTACATGAAGCCAAAAACCAACAGACTGTTCTTTATTGATGCCATGCGGGCATGGGCCATCTTGATGATGCTCCAAGGGCACTTCATTGATGGGCTTTTGGACCCTGTTTTTAGGGATCCTGAAAATCCTGTCTTCAATGTTTGGTACTATTTTAGAGGAATTACCGCACCGGTCTTCTTCACCGTTTCCGGATTTATTTTTACATATCTGCTGATTCGTGTACCCCAAAAAGGATTTGATAATCCAAGGGTGAACAAAGGTATTCGTCGTGGCCTACAATTGTTGTTGATCGGGTATTTATTGCGCTCAAACTTTTGGGGACTTTTCATCAAAGGAGAAATCTATAGCTCCTTTTATTTGGTGGATGTGCTTCACTGCATTGGGCTTTCCATTTTGGCCTTGGTCGGTGTGTATTTGTTGACCATCAACCTAAAAAAGTATCTTTTCCCCTTACTGCTTGTTGGAATTACCGTTGTGCTTTTCTTGTTTGAGCCGCTGTACAAACAATGGTCGTTTTCATTTTTGCCCAACGCAATTGCCAACTACCTAACCAAGGCCAACGGGTCTGTCTTCACTATAATTCCCTGGTTGGGCTATGCTACATTCGGGGCTTTTGTTTCAGTGATGTTCACTCGATTTAAAGATTTTAAGCACTTGTACCCTGTCGCCATTTCCATTGCCTTGTTGGCCGGCTTTATATTGATTTACATATCCTCCCCCGTTTTTATTTTTCTTTATGATTGGACGGGAGTGGAACTCTTCTATTTAATTCAGGATAACAACTATCTTTTCATTAGGCTTGGCAACGTTTTCATCGTCTTTGCTGTTTTTATGCTGCTGCGGAAATTCATGACCAACAAAACGGTTCTGCAACTAGGGGCCAGCACGCTTTCCATTTATGTAATCCATTTCATTATTCTATATGGAAGTTTTACCGGGTTGGGGCTCTATCGTTTTTTCAATAACTCACTAACACCTAGTGTGGCCATACCGGGCGCTTTGTTGTTTATGGTGGCCTGTTCGTATTTGGCCTTGACATACCATAAGCGTGAATCTGAAATTAAGTCCCAGATTTCCCAAGTGTTTACTGTGGCCAAATTCCAATTGATTGACTTCAAGGACGCATCAATTCCTGTCCTTAGAGAGCTTATCTCTCGATTAAGGTTAGTGCTCAGAAGGGTTTTTAGAACGGTTCGAAGCTAAAAATTCATCCACAAAAAAGAGGCTGTCTAAAAAGTCAATTTTCGTCAACCTGAACTTGTTTCAGGTTCTCATAATGATTTGTTTATCAGTATAATGAGATTCTGAAATAAATTCAGAATGACGTGTTTCAATACTTTTTAGACACCCTCTTCATTTATAAACCAATTCTTTCTAGTTTATCTGTATTTATGCATGAATAGCCCTTTCTGCGGTAGCTGCCAACGCGGCTTCTTTCACCGCCTCGGCATAGGTGGGATGGGCATGGCTCATTCGGGCAATATCCTCAGCGGAAGCCCTGAACTCCATAGCAGTTACCCCTTCGGCAATCAAATCGGCACAACGCGCCCCGATCATGTGTACGCCAAGGACTTCATCGGTCTTTTTATCAGCCAAGATTTTCACAAAGCCATCCAAGTCCATACTGGCTCTAGCTCTACCCAAAGCTCGCATGGAAAATTGACCTACTTTGTATTCAACCCCAGCTTCCTTAAGCTCTTCCTCCGTTTTTCCAACAGCGGCAACTTCGGGCCAGGTATACACAACGCCGGGAATAAGGTTGTAGTCGATATGAGGTTTTTGACCGGCCAAGATTTCAGCGACCATGGTTCCTTCTTCTTCGGCCTTATGGGCCAACATGGCGCCTTTGACCACATCGCCAATGGCATAAATGTTGGAAACATTGGTTTGTAGGTGGTCGTTCACCGCTACCCTGCCCCTGTCATCCAACTTAATTCCGGCGGCTTCGGCATTCAATCCATCCGTATAGGGTCTTCTTCCCACGGAAACTAAACAATAGTCTCCAGTGAAGGTCACTTCTTCACCTTTCTTGTCGTCGGCCTTTACAATGACCTCATCACCTTTTCGCTCAACCGATTTTACTTTATGGGATAGGTTGAACTTCATTTTTTGTTTCTTCAACACCTTCATCAACTCTTTGGAAAGTGCACCGTCCATTCCTGGAATAATGCGGTCCATAAACTCCACCACGGTAACTTCTGCTCCCAGACGCTTGTAGACCTGACCTAATTCCAGGCCAATGACACCGCCTCCAATAACAATCATGTGCTTGGGCACCTCCTTGAGCTTTAGAGCTTCTGTTGAAGTTATGATGCGCTCTTTGTCCAGTTTGATAAAGGGTAAGGTGGACGGTTTGGATCCAGTGGCGATGATGATATTTTTCGCTTCGATGGTCTCCGTTTTGCCATCTTCCTTCTCAATGTTGATGTGTGTGGCATCCTTAAAGCTTCCCAATCCGTGGTGTACATCGATTTTGTTCTTGTTCATCAAAAACTCGATGCCCTTGGTATTTTGGTCCACCACATCTTGCTTGCGGGCGATCATCTGCTTCAAATTTACTTTTACCTCTCCGGGAATATCTATTCCATGTTCCTCGAAATGCTTTATGGCGTCTTCATAATGGTGTGAAGAGTCCAGCAACGCTTTAGAAGGAATACAGCCCACGTTAAGGCAAGTTCCTCCCAAAGTGGCATATTTTTCAATTATTGCAGTCTTCATTCCCAATTGGGCACACCGAATTGCCGCTACATAGCCTCCAGGTCCGGAGCCGATAACGGCCACATCGTATTGATTCATGTTGTATGGTTTGTAAGGATAATTTTTTTACTGTTTTGTCTGAAAACGGCAGTAAAAATACGAATGTTTTTCGGGAAAGTGCCACTAAATTGGTGCCAATGGAAACTTATTGGCTCCGTACCACCCCAACCAAAGTCCGGCCAACAGCGAAAGGTGCAGCCCTGCCTCAAACCATAAGGGGCCACCCCATTGCGCACAAAGTGCTACCACCGATAACTTACCGATAACAAAGAGTGAAATCAGAAAATGTGGCCAATTGTTGTCCCGTACAACAATCAAAGAGGCAATAAACCCAGAAAAAACGGCGGAAATAAGCATAGCCACGGTACCCAAGACCAAGTCAAAATTTGAAGAAGTGCAGAATTCTATTCCATTGAACAGGACATCTTTGGAAAGCGTGGCGTACAGTTGCAAGCAAAGTCCTCCAATTACCGTTGCCAATGCGGTAAGAAAAATACGTGTACGCAGTTTCATGACGTAAAATGACGTTTTTTGATGATTGTTTGTTACTTAACACTAACAAATTAGCCATCTCTGGCTTGGCGAAACATCATTTTAACACAGCTTTAGGTTAAATTTTGCTAAATATGGACAGAGGGGCGGTTCTTGACTTCACTGATCACAAAGGAACTTTGAGTGTTCCCAATATTGCTGATGGCCGTAAGTTTGGTCACCATAAATTCCCTGTAGCTTTTCATATCCTTCACATTAATCTTTAGGATGTAATCGTAGTCGCCACCCACATGAAAGCATTCTGACACCTCTTCCAGCTTCAGTACCTCCCGTTCAAATTTCAAGACATTTTCCTTGGTGTGTTGCACCAATCGAATTTGACAGAGAACTGAAAAATCGCGCTGTACCTTTTCCTTGTCCACCAAGGCCACGTAATCGGTGATGATTCCCGTGCGCTCCAATCTTCTAATGCGTTCATATACAGCAGTTTTCGACAATTGCAATTGGTCCGCATAGTATTTTGTGGTCTTTTTGCAGTCCTTCTGCAATAGTTGTATCAGTTGTTTGTCCAAGGCATCCATGACGAATTTTCTATTTTGTTAGACAGGAAACAATAAAAATTGAATTAAATTCTATATTTATATATAAATATAGACATATATTCTTTAAATATACATTACAATTGACTTTTAGACCATGTATTGATAGTTTTATGAAAACTGACAATTATGGACTACAAAGCATCGGAACACATTCAAGACCTACAATATTTTGGCGAATTTGGCGGGGTGAACCCCTCTATTTCAGACTCATCCACCTATACCTTTCTTTCAGCGAAGACCATGTTCGATACCTTTGAGGGAAACACAGAGGGCTGTTATCTCTACAGCAGGCACTCCTCCCCTTCCAACCTATATTTGGGTGAAGCCATGGCGCAATTGGAAGGAACCGAATCGGCCAATGTGTTTGCCAGCGGTATGGGCGCGATTACCTCGGTCATTTTTCAATTGTGCGATTCGGGTGACCATATTGTTGGTAGCCGAACCATTTACGGCGGCACCTACGCCTTCCTGAAAAACTTTATGAAAAAATTCAATATCTCCACGTCGTTTATCGATATTACCGATTTGGACACTGTTGAAACATCCATCACCCCAAATACCAAAATGATTTATTGCGAAGCCATCAGCAACCCCTTGTTGGAAGTGGCCGACATCCAAGCCCTTTCCAAACTGGCCAAAAAACATGGTATTCCTTTGGTGGTGGACAACACCTTCTCCCCATTGAACATCAATGCCGCAAAGCTGGGTGCCGATATTGTGGTGCACAGCCTTACCAAGTTCATCAACGGAAGCAGTGATTGTGTGGCCGGAGCCGTATGCGCTTCAACAGATTTTTGCCTTAGTCTCAAAGACGTAAACGATGGTGCCGGAATGCTCTTGGGCAGTACCTTGGATAGTTTGCGGGCGGCTTCCATTCTCAAAAATATGCGCACACTCCACATCCGTATTAAAAAACACAGTGAAAATGCACACTATCTAGCCAAACAATTTGAAAAGGACGGACTCAAAGTAGTGTATCCCGGATTGGAAAGTCACCCTGGCCACCAAACCATGAAAGCCCAAATGAATCCAGAATACGGGTTCGGCGGACTGCTCACTTTGGATGTTGGTTCCTTGGACAAGGCCAATGCATTGATGGAAATGATGCAAAAGGAGAAATTGGGCTATTTGGCCGTTAGCCTTGGATTTTACAAGACCCTTTTTAGCGCATCGGGTACTTCCACCTCCTCGGAAATTCCTTTGGAAGAACAAAAAGAACTTGGATTAACGGAAGGCTTGATTCGGTTTTCGATTGGCCTGGATAACGATATCCACAAAACCTACTTGGCCATGCGCAAATGCATGGATGCTTTGGGAATTATAGCAAACAATCCTACGATGGCTTAACGGGAGGCGATTTGCTGTTTGGAGAACAAGGTTCAAAATCGTAATATTACCTCTTAACAAACTCAGACCACATGCCAAACCAAAATGAAAAACCAAAGCATAGGGAAAATGAACATATTGTAGAAAATAAAGAACTCAGCATTTGGGAAGCCCTTATTCCCGTGTTTGCCCTTGTGGCCATGCTGGCCTATAATGTCTTTGTTTTTGGTGATGACGCCCTCAGTGGTTCCAACCAGTTCATTTTGCTTTTGGGTGGTGCCGTTGCCGCCATCGTTGGTTTTTTTAACAAGGTCTCCTATGAACAGATGATTGCAGAAGTGGCCGAGAATGTCCGTTCCACCACGGGAGCTTTGCTCATTTTGTTGATGGTCGGTGCGCTTTCAGGTACGTGGTTGGTCAGTGGAATCATTCCCGCCATGATCTATTATGGGCTTCAAATATTGAATCCTACCATATTTTTGGCGGCCTGTGTTGTTATTTGCGCCATTATTTCAGTGGCTACAGGAAGTAGTTGGACCACTGCTGCAACGGTGGGAATAGCCCTAATTGGTATTGGAGATGCTTTGGGGATCTCTTTGGGCATGACCGCAGGTGCGGTGCTCTCTGGAGCTTATTTTGGAGATAAGATGTCGCCGTTGAGCGACACCACCAACCTGGCCCCTGCCATGGCAGGCGGAGAATTGTTTTCCCATATTAAATACATGACCCTGACCACAGTTCCGACCATAGCGGTCACCCTTATTGTCTTTATTATACTGGGATTCACTATAGATACAACTGGCGTTGCCGATACCGGTTCCATCTTGGAAAACATCAAGGGCACTTTTAATGTCAGTGGCTGGCTTTTTATCGTTCCCGTAGTTGTAATCTTTTTGATCGTAAAAAAAGCCCCGCCCTTACTGGCTTTGTTGGTCGGAACATTATTGGGGGGGCTTTTTGCACTGATTTTTCAACCCGATATTGTCGCCACCATAGGTGGTGGTGCAGGTTTGAACTTGGAATCGGGTTATAAAGGTATTTTGAATGCCATCACCGTGGACACTTCCATTGCTACGGATGACCCGGCCTTGAACGATTTATTTTCCTCCGGTGGCATGGCCGGCATGTTGGGCACCATCTGGCTCATTATATGCGCCATGGTCTTTGGTGGGGTGATGGACGGCATTGGTGCCTTGGAACGCATCACGGAGTCCCTGTTAAAAATGGCCAAGACCACTTTTGGACTTTTTGCCAGTACCGTGGGGAGTTGTTTGGCACTCAACGTAACCGCATCCGACCAATATTTGGCCATTGTGGTTCCCGGAAAAATGTTCTCCAAAGCCTACGAGGAACGTGGATTGGCCCCCGAGAATTTAAGTAGAACATTGGAAGACTCGGGTACCGTAACATCGGTGCTTGTTCCATGGAACACCTGTGGTGCCTACCACAGCAGTGTGCTGGGAGTAGGTGTTGGGGAATATGCGTTGTATGCCGTTTTCAATTGGTTGAGTCCATTTATGACCTTGCTCTTTGCGGCACTCAAAATCAAAATAAAGATGTTGGCAACTAGCAAAGCATCCTAAACAATGCCAATACAATTTTTCCAAAGAACCTTTCCAATAGGATTTACAAGACGGTTTTTTTAAGTATTTTTGGGCTTGAACCAAAATATTCAACTATGGCAACTGTTACCTTAAAAGGAAACGAAATACATACACTTGGCAACCTTCCAAAAAATGGTGCCAAAGCTCCCGATTTTACATTGACCAAAAATGACCTTTCCGCAACCTCACTTGCAGATTATAAGGGCCGGAAAGTGGTTTTGAACATTTTCCCCAGTATTGACACGGGAACCTGTGCGCAATCCGTTCGCCAATTCAATCAAGAGGCAGCTGAACTTGAAAATACCACCATTTTGTGCATCTCCAAGGACCTTCCTTTTGCCCAGGCCCGTTTTTGTGGTGCAGAAGGAATCGATAAAGTGGAAACCCTATCCGATTTCAGGGATGGTAACTTCGGAAAAGCATATAATGTAACCTTTACAGATGGGCCTTTGGAAGGTTTGTTGTCACGCTCCGTTGTGGTCCTGAACGAAAATGGGGAGGTGATCTATTCCGAACAAGTTCCTGAAACGGTGGATGAGCCCAACTACAAAGCTGCGCTTGAAGCATTGATGGATGCCTAGGGAATCGTTTTTGAAGAATAGGATTCGTAGTGTGGGTTTCGCACTGAGGGGCATGATTTTGCTCCTGCGGACAGAGCCCAGCATAAAAATCCAATTTTTCATAGCCCTTGTGGTAACCGCTGCTGGGTTTTATTTTCAAATTTCAAGCACCGAATGGATTCTTCAGCTCTTTGCCATTGGATTGGTGATGGGCATTGAAGGCGTCAACACGGCCATTGAGAAATTATCGGACTACATTCAACCTAAAAACGACCCCAAAATTGGTTTGATAAAAGATATTTCAGCGGGAGCCGTTATGATAGTGTCCATTGTGGCAAGCATCATTGGACTCATCATCTACATGCCCAAATTGCTATAAGAAGCATCCAAGGTGAATTGTAGCACCGTAAATTTGTAAATTAGCCCCGCATTAAACCATGATTAATGGCAAAAAAAAGGACAAAATCTAAATCCAAACCTACTGCTGCCAAAAAGAAGGTTTCCCTGAAACCCTCCAAGCAAAACAAGATTATCTTTGGTAGTTTGCTCATCGTTCTCAGCATTGCGCTGTTCTTTTCCTTCATGTCCTATTATTTTACGTGGCAGGCAGACCAAAGTTTGCTGTCCGAGTTTGCCAATAGAAATGCCGAAGCCAGCAACCTGTTGAACAAGTTTGGTGCCAGTGTAAGCCATTTTTTTATGTACCGGGGATTTGGATTGGCCTCTTTTGCCTTTCCAGTATTATTTGCGGTTACAGGACTCTATTTGTTTCTGGGCTTGAGCGGTAAGGGGCTTATCGGAAAATGGATTTGGGGCTTGGTCGGGGTCATTTGGATTTCTGTGGCCTTGGGATTCTTTGCCATAGACCAGCCGCTGTTGGGTGGACTTATCGGCTATGAAATGAACGATTTCCTTCAGGATTATACCGGAAAGATCGGGGTATTTCTTCTTCTGGTGTTTGTATTGATGGTCATCTTGGTGCGCTTGTTCAACTTTACTCCGGAAGGCGTTGCCAATTTCTTCAGAAAGCAACGGCAACAAATTAAGTCCGACTTTGAAAAAAACGAATCCGTTTCCGGTGAAGTTGATGAATCCGAAGAGCACAGTCTTGACCTGGGCACTGATGATGATACTCCCATAAAAGTGGACACCTACACGCACAAAAAAGACATTCCACCCCTTAAAAGTGAGGCAGGGCTGGATGTGAACCTTCCCGAAGAAGACGAAGTGGATATTGATTTGGAAGTGGAAAAGATTGAAGAGGAAAAAGAGGAAAGCGATATCAAATCCGAAAAACTGGTCAAGGATTTTGGCGAGTTCGACCCCAAGTTGGAACTGGGGAACTACAAATTCCCTCCATTGGACCTGTTGGACGCCCATGGCGCTTCAGGAGGCATCACCATCAACCAAGAAGAACTGGAAGAAAACAAAAACCGGATTGTCAGTACCCTCAAGAACTACAAAATCGGCATTGCACAGATCAAGGCCACCATCGGTCCTACCGTTACGCTCTACGAAATTGTTCCCGAGGCGGGCATCCGTATTTCCAAAATCAAAAATTTGGAGGACGACATTGCCCTTTCCTTGGCGGCTTTGGGCATTCGTATCATTGCCCCTATCCCAGGAAAAGGAACCATTGGTATTGAAGTACCCAACAAAAACGCCACTACAGTTTCCATGCGTTCGGTGATTGCATCGAACAAATTCCAAAAAGCCGAGATGGAACTTCCCATTGCCTTTGGCAAGACCATCAGTAACGAAACTTTTGTGGTGGATTTGGCCAAAATGCCCCACTTGCTCATGGCGGGGGCCACGGGCCAGGGGAAATCGGTTGGATTGAACGCGGTGATCACTTCGCTGCTCTATAAAAAGCATCCCGCCGAGGTGAAGTTTGTTCTGGTGGATCCCAAAAAAGTGGAACTGACGCTCTACAACAAAATTGAACGGCATTTCTTGGCCAAGCTTCCAGATTCTGATGACGCCATTATCACGGATAACACCAAGGTCATCAACACCTTGAATTCATTGTGTATTGAGATGGACAATCGGTATGAGCTGCTGAAAACGGCCATGGTCCGAAACATTAAGGAATACAACATCAAGTTCAAGGCGAGAAAGTTGAACCCCAATGATGGGCATAAATTCCTCCCTTACATTGTTTTGGTGATTGATGAGTTTGCAGACCTCATCATGACGGCGGGCAAGGAAGTGGAGACCCCTATTGCCAGATTGGCACAATTGGCCCGTGCCATCGGAATACATTTGATCATTGCTACGCAACGGCCTTCGGTAAATGTGATCACGGGAATCATCAAGGCCAATTTCCCAGCCCGGATTGCGTTTCGGGTAACCTCAAAAATAGATTCCAGAACCATTTTGGACGCCCAAGGTGCCGATCAGCTCATTGGTCGCGGGGATATGCTCTACACCCAAGGAAACGATGTTACCAGGCTCCAGTGCGCCTTTGTGGACACCCCTGAAGTGGCCAAAATCACCGATTATGTTGGTTCGCAACGGGCCTACCCAGATGCACACCTGCTACCGGAGTATGTAGGTGAGGAATCTGGCACAAGTCTTGATAATGATATCGCGGACAGGGATGCCATGTTCCGTGAGGCCGCAGAAGTGATCGTAACGGCCCAACAAGGTTCCGCCTCTTTGATCCAACGAAAATTAAAATTGGGATACAACAGGGCCGGTAGGATCATAGATCAATTGGAGGCCGCTGGGATTGTTGGCCCTTTTGAAGGCAGTAAGGCCCGGCAGGTTTTGGTGCCGGACATCTATTCTTTGGAACAACTTTTAGAAAATGAATCAAAATAAAACCATGATCAAAAAACATATTCTTTTAATCGGATTTTTAACGGCCGGGCTTTTTTCGTTCGGACAGAACTCAGACAAGGCCAAAGCATTGTTGGATGAAGTGTACAACAAAGTAAAAAGCTACGACAATATTTATATTGACTTCAGGTCCACTTTGGAAAACACAGAGGCCGACCTGAAACAAGAGACCAATGGCAATGTAACCTTGGATGGTGAAAAATATTTTCTCAATTATTTGGGTGCCCAACAACTCTTTGATGGGAATAAGGTATACACCATTGTTCCCGAGAATGAGGAAGTCACCATAGAGGATGTCAACGAGGACAATGACAATGTGAGCCCGTCAAAAATGTTGACGTTTTATAAAACGGGGCACAATTATCAGTGGGACATTCTTCAAAATGTGGATGGCAGAAAAATTCAATATGTCAAATTGATTCCCATAGATTCCAATACAGAAATCAAATCGGTGCTTTTGGGGATCGATACCGAGACCAAGCACATTTACAAGCTCATTCAGACCGGGATCAATGGCACCAAGACCACCCTTACCGTTAATTCTTTCAAAACCAATCAGCCACTTTCGAGCACACTGTTTACCTTTGACGAGAAAAAATACGAGGACAAAGGGTATTACATCACAAGAAATTAGGCGTTGAAGATACTTGACCAGTATATACTAAGAAGATTTTTATATAATTTCTTCAGTTCATTTTTCATTTTGATCGTCATATTCATCTTTCAGGGAATATGGCTGTTCATTGATGATTTGGCTGGAAAAGGTCTTGGTATTGTCATCATTGGAAAATTCCTCTTCTACTTTATTCCCACCCTTGTGGATAAGGTGCTCCCACTGACCGTATTGCTATCCTCCATCCTTACTTTTGGGACCTTTGCGGAAAATTATGAGTTTGCTGCCATGAAAGCTTCGGGAATCTCCTTGCAAAGGGGGATGCGAAGCTTGATAGTCTTTGTGCTTTTTTTGGGAGTGGTCACTTTTTTCTTTGCCAATACCGTTATCCCAAAGTCCGAACAGAAAATGTTCAACCTTAGGCGAAACATTGCCAAGGTAAAGCCAGCAGCTGCCATCACCGAAGGGGTTTTCAGCGATTTTGAAGGCACTGGGGATGGAATGAACATTAAAGTGGACAAAAAATATGGGGAACAAGACCGTTTCTTGGACAATGTGATCATCCATAAAAAAACGGACCAAAATGTCAACAGCACGGTCATTAAGGCCAACTCTGGGGAATTGATCAGCAGTGAAGCATCCGATATTATTCAATTGGTGCTCAAAGACGGCCATTATTATGAAGAATTAAGACCTAAGGACAGCGAAGAAAGAAGGAAACATCCCTTTGCAAAATCTGAATTTGAGACCTATACCATCAACATTGATATCTCTGAACTCAATGATCAAGATTTGGAGGAAGATGGGAACATCACCACCGATAAAATGAAAAATGTGGGACGCTTGATCAAGGATATCGATTCTTTGGGCAAAAACAACCTTGAAAAAGTGGAAGCCTTTTCCAAAAATATTGTAAACCGCATGGGTGCCTTCCCCCTAAAAAAACTTAAAAAAGACAGCATACAACCCATAAATATAGCCAAGACAGAAGTAAGGACTGATTCCATTAAGGACATTGATGATTTTTTGGGCAGTCTTCAAGAATGGCAAAGGCTTCAAGTTATAAACAATGCCAAAAATTCGGTTTCGGGCATTTTAAATACGGTGATTGCAAAAAAGGACGAACTCCAAAAACGGTACAAGTTCTACAACAGCCACATTCTTTCGTTACACAACAAATATGCACTGGCGTTTTCCTGTATCATCCTCTTCTTCGTGGGGGCCCCGTTGGGTGCCATTATAAGAAAAGGAGGTCTTGGTTTGCCCATGGTGATTGCCATTGTCTTATTTTTGACCTATTATTTTATTGGGGTTTTTGCCGGAAACTATGCCAAGGAAGGGAACATCCATCCAGCAATTGGGGCTTGGCTCTCTACCTTGATCATGCTGCCCTTGGGCATATCCCTAACCCGAAGGGCCACTGCGGATAGAGGGTTGTTCGGATTTGGAAATATTTTTGACCGCATAAAATCCCTGTTTAAAAAGAAAGACGAAGATTCTGAAGAGTGAGATAATGATTGCTAAAGACAAGAAAATAAAATTGAACGCCATAGAAGAAGCCATTGAGGACATCCGTCAAGGCAAGGTCATTATTGTGGTGGATGATGAAAACCGGGAAAACGAAGGCGATTTTTTAGCCGCAGCGGAACTCATTACCCCAGAGACCGTAAACTTTATGGCCACCCATGGGCGTGGGCTTATCTGTGCCCCCCTTACCGAAGGTAGATGTAAAGAACTCGGACTCCACAAAATGGTGACACATAATTCCGACCCTCTGGAAACCGCTTTCACCGTATCGGTGGATTTAAGGGGAAATGGGGTAACCACAGGAATTTCAGCAGCGGATAGGGCCAAAACAGTTCTGGCACTGACCGATTTGGCTACAAAACCCCATGAACTGGCCCGACCAGGGCATATTTTTCCGTTAATCGCCAAAGAAGGTGGTGTATTGCGCCGTACAGGTCATACCGAGGCCGCCATAGATTTTGCCCGTTTGGCCGGATTGGAACCTGCAGGGGTCATTGTGGAAATCATGAACGAAGATGGCAGTATGGCCCGATTGCCCCAATTAATGGAAGTGGCCAAAAAGTTCGACCTGAAAATTGTGTCCATCGAGGATTTGATTGCCTATCGTATGGAGCACGACAGCCTTATTGAACTCAAGGAATCCTTTAGCATGAAAACCCGTTTTGGGGAGTTTCGACTGCGTGCTTACCAGCAGACCACCAACAATCAAGTGCACATTGCCTTGGTAAAAGGGAACTGGAAATTGGGGGAGCCGGTTCTCACCCGTATTAATTCCACTTTGGTGAACAACGATATGTTGGGCACCTTGACCAACAATCCTGATGAGGCGTTGCAACGCATGTTCAATGTGTTGAATTCTGAAGAAAAAGGCGCCATGATCTTTATCAACCAGGACAATCAATCCATGAATTTGTTGAGCCGCCTGGCCGAGTTTAAAAAATTGCAGGCCCAAGGCATTGACAAAGCACCTAAAATTGATATGGACACCAAAGATTTTGGTATTGGAGCGCAAATCCTTCACGATTTGAACATTTCCAAGATTCGGTTGTTGTCCAACTCAGGACAGACCCGCCGCGTGGGAATGGTGGGCTATGGTTTGGAGATTGTGGAGTATGTGAATTATTAGATGTTAGAAAAAAGACTCAAGACCATTTGTGCAAATTGGTGTAATTCCTGCCTTCGGCAGGCAGGCGTGTCAAGCCTATTTACATGGATGATTGGATAACTTCCAACATTGTTTTGGCTCTTTTCTTCATTTCAGCCTCAGTCCAACCCAATTTTATCAAACAGGAAATATTTCTGCCTACCCAAAGGTCAGATGCGGAAAAATCAGCCTTGCTGTAGTCGGGCAAAGACTCTTTTACATCTTTTGGTAGCTTGCCCAAGGATTTTTGGTTGGTCAAATGCTCCCATTTCCGATAATAATGCCAATTGTTGTTGTACCAATAGAAGCAGGCATCCACTCCCTTGGCTCCCAAAGCCTGATGTGCTTTTTGGGCCACTTCTTCCGAAGGAAGGAAAAAACTCAAAAAGGAATAATTTTCCTCCCCTCCCTCAGGAACCCTTCTAAAAACTACTTCGGGAATGCTGGACAGCGCTTCCCGCAATATCGTATAGTTTCTTTTTTGTAGGGCGATAAATTCGTCCAGTCGGGAAAGCTGGGCCAAGCCCACAGCGGCATTCAATTCAGAAATACGAAAATTATACCCCAAAAATGGATGCTGCTCTGCTCCCCTATCCGTTCCGATATGGTCGTGGCCATGATCTGCATATTTATGGGCATTTTGGTAATAGGCCTCGGTATTGGTGATTACGGCACCGCCTTCCCCACAGGTAATGGTCTTTACATAATCGAAAGAAAAACAGCCCAAATCCCCGATACTGCCCAAAGGTTTTCCGTGATAGCTACCTCCAATAGCCTGACAAGCATCTTCCACAAGCAACAGCCCATATTTTTGACATAGACTTTGAAGCGCATCCAAATTTGCCATGGAACCGCACATGTGCACGGGCATCACCACCTTGGTGTTGGGAGTGATGGCCTTTTCCACTGCGTCAGGGTCCAAAGTCAAGGTATCGTCAACATCTACCAAAACCGGAATGGCACCCAGTGCCAAAATGGACTCAAAACTGGCCACAAAGGTGAAGGTGGGCATAATGACCTCATCCCCCGCCCCTACTCCGGCACTGGCCAAGGCCACGGTCAGCGCGGCAGTACCACTGCTCACCAAATGAACGTGTTGGGCCTGCATCCGTTGTGCCAAAGCTGCTTCAAGTTCCTTCGCCTTCCAATGTCCGTTGCGCATTCCATCAAATCCGTAGCGCATCAACACACCAGAATCGAGCACATCCTGTACCTGTTTGCGTTCTTTATCTCCAAAAAGTTCAAAACCCGGCATTTCCTATTATTTAAATTTTAAAAAAACCACAATTTTATCGCCATCACAATCACGGCCACAATCAAAAAGGTCTTGATGAACCCATCGCCCTTTTTTACCGAAAACCGACTGGCCACCCAAGCTCCTGTGCCATTGCCGATGGCCAAGATAAAGCCCAATTTCCAATTGACCTTATCATTAAAAGCAAATACGGCCAATGCGGAGAGCATGTAAATAAAGACCACGGCCACCTTGGTGGCATTCACCCGAACCAAATTCATCCGATTGACAAAATGCATGAACAGCATCATTAAAAAGCCCAGCCCGGCATTGATAAACCCACCGTAAATCCCGAAAAAGAAAAAAGCCACAATACTCAACCACAAGTATTTTCCAGTGAGTCGTTCCTGCATCTCCTCCAACCGCATCTTGGGCTTAAAAATAATGATCAATACCACCATCACCATGATTATGGCCAGAATCCTATTAAAAGTCTCCCCTTTGACATCAATCGCAATATAAGCACCCAAAATGGAGCCGAAAAAAGCGGAAATCCCCAAATACACATTGAACGGATAGGTGGAAATACCCTTACTTTTAAAACCTGCCGTAGCCAAGGCTGTCTGAATAACAATGGCCACCCGATTGGTTCCGTTGGCCACTGGCGCGGGCAATCCCAAAAAAATAAGGGTCGGTAAGGATAGCAGGGAACCGCCCCCCGCCACGGTGTTAATGAAGCCTACCGCAAAACCTACAACCACCAAAAGCGGATAGTGATACCATTCTTCCATTGCCGTAAAAGTACTAGGTAATTTTAGAAACTTTGGAATGAAAAATTTAAAGTTTATAAACTTTTACAGAACCAAAAAAGCTTTATATATTTGCACCCGCCTACGCAAAAGGCTTCGGCGGGCAAGCCCGCAAATTGGAGGAATGGCAGAGTGGTCGAATGCGGCAGTCTTGAAAACTGTTGAGGGTCACACCTCCGGGGGTTCGAATCCCTCTTCCTCCGCAACCAAGCACACAGCTTGGAATAAAAAACCGCAGAGTCTGGCTCTAGCGGTTTTTTTGTTTCAGGATGTTGGCATCTGCAAAATGCATTAGGCAATTCCTCTTCCTCCGCTCAATGACAGGCAAAAGCCCCTATTCAAGTGCTCTTTTTTGGCGGACAATTTTTCCAATCATAAAATCACAACCATACTTACCATCAACAAATACTTGGAAATTAAGGTGTGAGGATTACACCATTTTTTATACCTTTTTCGCGCCAAACGCACCAAACCGAAAAAATGAGGCACACTAAACTTTTAAATGTGGGCATGCTCCTTGGGCTGCTCACTGTTTTTTCCTGTAAAAAGGAACCCCTAAAACCTATTGAGACCCCAGTTGTTATTGCGTTGGACTCTACATACCTTAATGAAAAAGTTGCGGAAGCCAAAAATATGGGCTCAATCCAACTGGCAGATGGCCTTCAGCTTAGCCTTTGGGCTCCCGATACGCTTGCCCCAGATCCCATTGCCATGGATATTGATGCCCAAGGTCGTATTTTTTTCACCCGTACCAACCGTCAAAAAAATTCGGAGTTTGATATCCGTGGGTATCGGCATTGGATGACCGCCTCCAACAGTTTTGAAACTGTGACCGATAGAAAGAATTTTTTGCACGAAACCTTTGCACCGGAAAAAAGTGAGGAGAATTCGTGGTTACAGGACTTAAATGCTGATGGTAGCCACGATTGGATGGATTTAGCCGTGGAAGAGGAAGAAGTGTGGCGATTGGAAGATGCAGACAACAACGGTGTTGCTGAAAAAGCGACCCGGGTGGTACACGATTTTCATGATGTGGAAACCGATGTTACCAATGCGCTGTTGATTGATGACGAAACACTTTTTGTGGGTGTTGCACCAGACATGTGGCGCATGGAGGATACCAACGGTGACGAAGTTTTTGATACCAAAACCGCTTTGGCCACAGGCTTTGGCGTCCATATTGGTTTTAGTGGTCACGGAATGTCGGGTGCGATCATGGGTCCCGATGGCAAACTCTATTGGGGCATTGGCGACATTGGGGCCAGTATTACCGATAAAAAAGGGAATCGGTATCCGTATCCCAACCAAGGTGTGATCGTGCGCAGCAATCCAGATGGGTCAGATTTTGAGGTGTTTGCCCATGGCCTACGGAATACCCACGAATTTGTTTTTGACAAGTATGGCAATATTATTTCTTCCGATAATGATGGTGACCACCGTGGGGAAAGTGAACGCTTGGTGCATATTGTGGAAGGCTCCGATGCAGGGTGGCGCTCCAACTGGCAATACGGCAAGTATACCGACCCCAAAAACAACGGATACAAAGTCTGGATGGATGAAAAGTTCTATTTGCCTCGATGGGAAGGCCAAGCTGCGCATATCATCCCTCCCATTATGAATTATCACAATGGCCCAACGGGAATGGTTTTTAATCCCGGAACAGCTTTAGGTTCAGACTGGGTGGACAAATTCTTCTTGGTCGAGTTTGTGGGCGACCCTGCGCTTTCCCATATCTGGTCCTTCGATTTGAAACCAAAAGGCGCTTCTTTTGAACTCAATTCCGAAGTGGACATGCTAAGTGGCATTTTGCCCACAGCCATCAAATTTGGACCTGATGGTGCGCTTTATGTTGCCGATTGGATGAATGGCTGGGGCACCAAAAATTCGGGTCGTGTCTGGAAACTGGATGTAACCGATTCAGAAAACGATTTGGCCGAACAACGGGCGGAAACCCAAAAATGGATGACCACGGATTTTGAGGAGTTGGACAATGATGAACTGGTCAATTTATTACGGTATCCTGATATGCGTATCCGTCAAAAAGCGCAATTTCAATTGGCAAAAAGCACCTTTTGGGGGTATCGGAGGTTAAAACAGGTTGCCGAGGAAGATGACCATCAACTGGCACGCATCCATGCCATTTGGGGCATTGGTCAACAGGCAGCAAAAGGTATTGATAAAGCGGAAATTTTGGTCGGACTTTTGAACGACGAAGACCCGGAGATTGTCGCCCAAAGTTTAAAGGTCTTGGGAGATTTGCGCTATAAGGATGCCAGTCAAAAAATGGTGGCACTGCTCAAATCCGAAAGCCCTAGAATCCAATTTTTTGCAGCACAGGCCTTAGGACGAATCAAAGAACAAAATGCCGTGCAACCCCTATTGGATATGTTGGGGGAAAATGCCGATGAAGATGTTTACCTCCGTCATGCCGGGGTGCTGGCCCTATCAAGAATTGGGCAGTTTGAACCCTTGGTCGATTTGGCAAAAAGTGAAAACCGTTCCCTGAAAATTGCTGCGGTTTTGGCCTTACGTCGAATGAAACGTCCAGAAGTAGCCGTTTTCTTGAAAGATACGGATGAATATCTCGTTACCGAAGCTGCCCGTGCCATCAATGATGATAAAGGCATTGAAAAAGCCCTTCCAGATTTGGCAACGCTTTTGGAAAATCCAAAATTCAGTTCAGAACCACTTATGCGTCGTGCCATCAACGCTGCGCTTCGGGTGGGAGGTGAAAAGCAGTTGGATGCCCTAATCAATTATGCCAAGAATGAAAATGTTCCTTCCGTGTTACGGGGTGAAGCTTTGGCTGCCTTGAGCACTTGGACGGCTCCTTCGGTGATGGACCGGGTTGATGGGCGCCATTTGGGTGAAATAACACGTCCCTTGGAACCTATTCAAAACAAAATGAGCGGGAGTATGTCAGAATTCTTGGATGATGATACTCCCGAAGTATTGGTAGGAGCACTAAAATTAGTGTCCTCCCTGCAACTGAAAGGGCACGAAAATCGGTTGGTCCAATTGATGCGCACCCACCCTTCGCCCCAAGCACGGGCCGAGGCCTTGAATGCATTGGGTACTATCGGTTACGACCAATTGGCCCAAGTCATGCGCATGGGCATGGGTGACGAAAATGCACAGGTTAGACGAACCGCAGTGGGTTTGATCAGTGAATTATCCCTCGCAAAAGAAGAATTGCCCAGTGTGGTGAATCCCATTTTCAGCAGGGGTGGCATTGGTGAACAACAGGCCATGTTAGAGGTTTTGGCAGAAATGCCCATAGAAAAAAGTGAAGCCGTCCTTTCCGGTTTATTGCAACAGGCCGGCCAGGGAGGCATTGATGAAGCCGTTATGCTGGATTTGATTGAAGCGGCCTCGAACAACGGTTCACAAAAACTAAAAGACCGACTTGCAACGCTACAAAATCAAGGCTATGGCTCCGGTGCTTATACCGAAACGCTTTATGGCGGTAGTTGGTGGGATGGGCAAACTGTTTTTGTGAGCAATCCAACTGCCCAATGTGTACGTTGTCATGCCCTAAATGGTTCTGGTGGTAAAGTAGGCCCACCCATGGACAATATGGGCAACATGCTTTCACGGGAACAGATTTTGGAAGCTTTGATAGAACCATCAAAACGAATTGCCCCGGGATACGGTAGCGTAACCTTGACCTTGACCAACGGTCAAGAAGTCACAGGACTGTTGGAAGCCGAAAACGAAGAAGGTCTTATTCTACGAACTTCGGATGCCGAACCGCTTGAAGTAGCGCACTCACGCATTCAGAGCAGGCGAAATTTACCGTCGGCCATGCCAGCCATGGGCAAAATAATCAGCAAGCGTGAACTACGCGATTTGATAGAATATTTGAGTAGCTTGAAAACGGAGGAATGATTGATCGGTTAAGACGCTGCTCCTGTAACTATTTTTGAAAGCCCCTAAAAGGGGCTTTTTGGTTTTGTTCATTGAACTTTGGAATATCTCACAACATAATCTTTTTGGGCATTCTTAAAATGTCTCAAAAAGTTCCGTCATGGGTTTTCTAACCTTTTTCCTAAACTGGGTATGGTCATCGGCTGAGCGATACCCCACTGGGGCAATGATACAGGCATTCAGTCCCCTCTTATCCAAACCCAATATTTGATTGTATTTTTCAGGTTCAAAACCTTCCATGGGACACGCATCTATTTTAAGTTCGGCACAGGCAGTCAAAAGGTTGGACATGGCCAAATAGGTCTGTTTTTCGGACCAGTCATGCCAATCTGTGTCATTCATTCCAGATAAACTCTTTTTGATGAAATCACCATAAACCGAAAGCTTTTCCAAAGGGGTTCCCTGCAAAGTTGAAATAGCCTTGATATATTCATCCACATGGGAATCATTTCGCTCGGTATAGTTACAAAACACAAAAAGATGTGATGCATCTGTAATTTGTGCTTGATCCCAAGACGCGGCTTTCAGTTTTTCCTTCAAACTTCTTTTTGAAATTATCAAAACCTTATATAATTGAAGGCCGTATGAGGAAACGGACAATTGCACTGCTTCCTTTAATTTTTTCAAATCATCCTCATTGACCCTTTGTGATGGGTCAAACTTTTTGGTGGCATAACGCCATTTTAAACTTTCCAATAATCTCATAACCTAAAAAATGTTCAATATTCTAATTTTTGTTCATCAAGAAAATCCCCAATGCCATTGCAAAAATCCCCAATGCCCTGTTTGTGGCAAGAGGTTCATTGGGAAGGCCAAACCATCCAAAATGTCCGGCAATGGTGGCGAACAGCAATTGGCCGAAAAGCCCTAGGGATATCATGGTTGATATGCCCAGTTTGGGAATGGTATAATAGTATAGGCAAATACCAATGACACTGAAAAATGCGCCAGAGAACCACAAATATGCCGGAACCTTTCTGTAAAGATTGAAATCCATCGAAGTCCTTGTCAATGCCAAAACCAACAAGAGCGCAAAAAAAGCACTGAAGACAAAGGCCACCAAAGAGGCCAGAATGGAACTTTTAAGCTGCACTCCCAATTGGGCATTGAGCCCTCCCTGCATGGCCAAGGAAACTCCACCCAAAATTGCCAGTAAAAAAAAAATGCCTTTGTCCATCTTTACTTATTTACCACAAAACTAAGGTTGGAAAAACTGTGAAAAATTAACATAGCTTAATAAAATAGGGGCCTATCCCCTCTTTAAAAAATCCATGGTTACATTCAATCTATGGATAATGGAGATTGATATACATAATGCCTCCATTTGAGGCCCCAACTCCATGGCATACTTTGGCAGTCTGCTTTTCGATTGTACAAAAGTCTCCTCATCGGGCCATTGGGCATAAGCTATGAAATCACCATTTTTATCCGTGTGCAGTCGAGAACCTAAGCTGCTTGCATGTTCCATGAATGCCTTGGTCAATTTGGCCCATGCTTTCTTAAATTGTGGCTCTTGTCCTTGAGTCACTTCAAACTTGTAAATAACAACGTACATTGTAAACTGTTTTAAAATTACCCTGATAGGCTATAATGAATAGCTTTGCAAAGTTCCATGGTTTTTAAAGCCCATTTTTTGATAAATCCGCTCGCCAGCTTCAGAGGCCACCAAATAAATCTGTTGACTTCCATTTTTTTGGGCTTCATGTATCAAATGTTGGGTCATTAGCTTTCCTAGTCCCCTGCCCCTGAATTGAGACAGAGTTCCTATCATGTGGATTCCGGCAATTTGATTCTTATCCAAATAAACCATACCACAACTACCATAAGCATCCCCATGTTTTCCCAAAAAGAGCTTGAATGATTGACTTTTGAACAATGGAGAGATGGTCGTCTTCAGGACGGGATACCCAAAGGATTCTGATGCTACATTGGCAAAGATTCTTGATTTTTCATCAGAATCTACCTGTTCTATTTTCATGGGATCAATTTCAATCCCAGTATGGTTTGATATGTCCATGGCCATGGCCTTAATGGTCGAAGCCAAGGTAAAACCCTGATCAAGCAAATGCTTTGCAATTTCCTTATCTTCATAAATACTGACGGAATTGGGAACGACCCCCATCTCAATTTGATCCTTGAGCAAATCGATGTTGAAGCCAGTCCCCTTTAAACCAAATACCTTACTTGGCCAGGATTCTTGGTTTGGAGTAGTATACGAATATTCCTTCTCCGCATTTAGAAATCCTCCCCGATCTCCAATTTCTGCCCAAAATGCAAAAAGATGTTCTACAATGTTTTGGTTCATGACATCATCAATTTTGAAAATGCTCCTCTTCTGAAGCAATAAGATTCAATACTATTTCATTGAGTTTTTCCCGAATCGAAGGAATGACAATCTCACCCTTTCCAGCATCAAAATTTTCAGAAAAACTTCCCAAAGAATATTGCCCAACCAGATTTCCGCCCCATCTGCCCACCAATCCTGCCAATAGCTGCAAATGGGTCCTTCCTCCGGTGACACCCGGAGATGTGCTCAATAGAAGAATGGGCTTTTGTCCAAAAAATTGCTGGTCAATTCTTGAAAGCCAGTCGATGATGTTCTTTAGAAAAGCCGAAGGGAGTCCATTGTGTTCTGGGGATGCCACAATAAAGCCATCTGCCTCAGTGAAAATTTGGAAAAGCTTTCTGATCTTTTCCGGAGTGCCCATTTCTTCAATGGCCTGACTGTAAATAGGCACATTGAATTCTTTCAGATCCACAAACTCGATTCCGGCTTTGGGAAACTCGGAAATAATGTGCTTGACAAGTTTCTCGTTGATTGAATCGGGGTTATTACTCCCCGTAAAGGCTATGATTTTTTTCATTCGGCACTGATTTAAAAATTACAGCACAAACCTATTCGTTCTATCCAGGAATAATCTTAAGGTGTCTTAAGAAAGGAATCTACTTTAAATTTTTCCTGAGGGCGCTCAAAAACTCGGGGGTCATACCCAAATAGGAAGCAACCATATACTGTGGCACCCGCTGTTCTATATCCCTATATTTTGAACGAAATTCCAAATAGCGCTCCTCTGCACTCTTGCTCATGGCATTAATGGTCCTATCCTGAAGGGACACATAGGCCTTTTCAAATTTTAGTCTGAAAAAGCGTTCCATAGCCGGGATTTCATCATAAAGCCCTTGCAGAGCATCCCGATGAATCTGAAGTACAATTGTAGGCTCCAAGGCCTGCACAAATTGCTTGGCCGGGGTTTGGGTAAGGTAGCTATAAAGGTCGTTCACCCACCAACCTTCAACACCAAATTGAACCACGTGTTCCTTGGCCTCTTCATCCATATAATAGGCCCGTAAACATCCGTCTGAGATAAACTGCATATGGGAAGAAACATCGCCAGTGAATAGGAGGATTTCTTTTTTTTTGAGCTTCCGTTCCTTAAAACTGTCCAAAACCACGGTAGCTTCAGAGGTGGTCAAAACCACCGATTCCCTTAAGTGCTCTAAAAGTTTTTCCTTAGGTTCCACTGACTACTGGCTATTTAATGGGTCTGATAAGTCGTTGTTTTTATAAAAAATATTCATCAAAGTTAACTAAATCAAAGTTTTGCGACCAAGTTGATGTATCCTAAAAACTATTGCAACAATGAATGCAAAATCAATCATCAATCTGGCCCTAAAAGTTGTTCCTGCCATCATCTTATTGCAGACCTTATTTTTTAAGTTTTCCGCTGCACCGGAATCGGTCTTTATTTTTGAAACCCTGGGACTGGAGCCTGTTGGCCGAATTGGGATTGGAATTCTTGAACTCATCACCGCCATTCTCTTATTGGTTCCCAGAACAACTTGGCTGGGTGCCATTTTGGGTATAGGCCTTATGGTAGGGGCTATTTTTTTGCATCTTACCCAACTTGGTATTGTGGTACAAAATGATGGAGGAGCTTTGTTCATCTTGGCGGTGGTTACATTGATTTTCTGTGGTATTTTAGCTTGGATGAACCGTCACCAAATTCCTGTCCTGAGAAAACTTTTCCCCCAACAGAAGGAATCTACAATTCAACCAAAATAAACTATTTACAGTCGCTATTTTTAGGTAAGAATTTAAAGAGATGTGAAAATGGAACTCGGATTGGGCAATTTCATTGAAAATAGCCCTATTTGTCTCTTTCTACACCCCCTTCCCCTGTAGGAATCGAGAGTGAGGCATAGACTTTTTCAAGAATTTCAGCTTTATCCGTAAGCACGACCAGCTTGTCGTTTGCCTCAACCACAGTGGAACCGTTAGGGGTAATGTAATTTCCATCGCGCTCTATCATTGCTATGATGGCTTTTTTGGGAAAGTTCAGGTTTACGATTTTCAACCCGGCAGCAGGGCAACCTTCCTTGATTCTAATTTCTTTCATAATGGCTTTGGGATGCTCGGTGAGCAATTCATCTGTTGGGGATAAAGGCTTTGCCTTTTCCGGAAGGCCAACATGCAACCATTTTGCCACTATGGACAGGGTGCTTCCTTGAATGAGCACCGAGGTGATGGACACAAAGAAAACAATGTTGAATATGATACTGGCTTTATCTATTCCTGCCAAAAGTGGATAGGTGGCAAATACGATAGGGACCGCTCCCCGTAATCCCACCCAAGAAATATAGAACCTACGCCTCAGTTTCATCCTAAAAGGCATCAACGAGATAAAAACGGCCAAGGGTCGGGCCACAAAAATCAAGAAAAGTGCAATCAATAAACCTACACCTATAAAAGGAACTATCTCCGACGGGAAAACCAGTAGTCCCAGCGTTAGGAAGAGCACTATTTCCATAAGCCAGGCCAGACCATCGAACATACGCATGATGGTCTTTTTGTGAATCAGGTTTTGGTTCCCCAAGTACACCGAACAAATGTAGATGGCCAGAAACCCATTTCCGCCTATAAAATCCGTTGCAGAGAACGTAATGAACATCAAGGCTATGGTCAGCACCGGATACAGTCCTTCAAAGTCCAGTTTGATCCTGTTGATGATGATTTTACTCAGTTTGCCGAAAAGAAAGCCCAAAACCCCTCCTATTACCATTTGTAAAAAGAAGAATGGAAGAATGGAAAGTATGCTATTTTCAGGATGCTGGACCAAGGACAAAAAGGCAATGGTAAGCACATAGGCCATAGGGTCATTACTACCACTCTCCAACTCCAGTGTTGGTCTCAGGTTCTTTTTAAGCGCCAAATTTTTGCCCCTTAGTATTGAAAACACTGCCGCGGCATCGGTAGAGGAAACAATTGCGCCCAACAGCAAACTTTCATACAGGCTGAAATCGGTTATCAGAAAAACAAAGTAACCCAGACCCACCGCGGTAAGCAAAACGCCCAAGGTTGAAAGGGCAATTCCTTCCCTGAGAACGGGTTTAACGGATTGCCAACTGGTATCCAGACCCCCGGAGAACAAAATAAAGTTCAGCGAAACCACCCCTACAAATTGAGCTACTTTTGGATTATCAAAATTAATTCCCCCGATACCATCCGATCCGGCCAACATTCCAATGGCCAGAAACAAAAGTAAGGTGGGAATACCAAAACGGTAGCTGGTCTTTCCTGCTATAATGCTTATCAGCAATAGGATTGACCCCACCAAAATGATATTCTCTATTGTTATATCCATTCTTTAATCGCTATTCGTAATTTACAGAATCACCTATTCATTGGAGCCAAATGAAACGAACCATAGATCTATCACCAAAGTTTTAGGAGTGGTTTATTGAACAACGAAGGTAATTTAAATTGTGCTATTGACAGCGATATAACATGGGATTGGAGTGCTATCAAAAACACAAACAATCAGACATTGAAGTATTTAGCCTTCTTTCATAACATAAACTTTGTTCCGTTTATCCGCATAAAAGTCCGTTTATCGGTGCTTTTGGACTATTTGGTTACCAATCAGCTAAAATTTATTCGATGAAATGCACTTTTTAGTCGTTAAAATAAAAAACCTATGAAAAATTCATAAGTATTCCCAGTAATTCTTTTTGATCTTTGTGATGTATTAACCCCCAAATCTAATATCATGACACGTTCAATCTTTTACAGCCTATTTATTACAGGAATGCTTTTGAGCAGTTCAATTGCCACGGCCCAAATGGCCAAAGACTTAATCAGTACCACTTTGGATGGTAACCTATCCACCTTAGATGGTTATGTTCCCTCCATGACCATTACCAATGATGGAAAAACAGCTTATTTCAGTAAAACCACTGAGCAAAAGCCACTATACGGAGTGTTCTCCAAAAAAGAAATTATCCATGAGATCTACCGGGCCGAAAACATAAATGGTGAATGGAAAAACATTACCAAAATGGATGTTTGCCCCAAATATGCCTCTGCCAAGCACCCTACCGTTTCTGAAGACGGAAAGCGATTGTTCTTTGCTTCGAACATGCGCGGTAGCTATGGAAAATATGACATCTATGTGGCCGATATAAAGGCCGATGGAAGCTTGGGTGTTTCCAAAAACTTGGGCCCCAAGGTAAATACCAAAGAAGATGAGCTTTATCCGAGCCTGTACAACGGTACATTGTTGTTCTTTGCCTCCGAAGGACGCGATGGTTACGGTGGCTTAGATCTGTATGCCACACAAGTTGTGTTGAACACCTTGACCCCTTCTGTGAACTTAGGCAATCACATCAACAGCGATAGCGATGACTATGCCATTCAGTTGAGCCCAGAAAAAGGATTGGGATTTGTAGTGAGCAACAGAGGCCAAAACAGCACCATATCGCAATATACCGTGGCTTATGGCAGCAACAAAAAGACCCAAAATCAGTATGAAGATGTTGCCGACAATGGAGCTGCCCTTCAAACTGCCATGAACGATGCGACCCACTATGAAGTAACCAGCACTTCGTTTGAAGACTAATAAGACATAAAAAATAAATCGGTCAACCACCCAAGTGTCATTTGATTCTGTTTCATAGCCGAGATCGAAACACACATGACCATGATAAGAAAGACAGGGGGAACTGACAGTCTATCATAGAAAGCGGGTTGTACTATTTCAATCTGACCGATTTTTTCAGCAGGAACAGGGTGCCACTAAAAGCACCCTGTTTTTTTTATTCAATATTCTGACTAACAGATATTTGATGGTTTATTATACTCTATTTCAGGCTGAATAGAAGAATGCATTTGAACGAAAAAAGCTACAATTTCGTCTATTGCACTAAAAAAATTTCTACTTTAATTCTTGAAATAGTACAAACCCAAATCTTTTAGTCATGAAAAAAAACTACAACTCTCGGAAAAAAGGAATTCCTAAACCCATTTTCAACCTCAGTTTTTAGGTAACCTACAACCTTTTCTAAACTTCATTTTTTGATGTAATCCCTTTGGGATTAGTGTCGGTATATTCAATTTTGGAATAGCCACCGGTATTTCCGTATACCTACTTAACGCGGAAAATGCTTCAGGTTTGGCCATTCCATCAATCTTGAAAATACTTCGAATGGAATACCTTTTGCCCAATTTTGGGTGAAATGGAAGGCGAATTATGCAAAAGAATCAGACCCCCAAATCTTTCTTATCATGAAAACTAACCCTTTACAAATTGCGATCATTGACAATGATGCAAGCCTATATCCCATCTATAGGTTTTATTTTGAAAATGTGATGGAGTATGAATTGCACGGCATATATAAATCTGTGCACGATCTGTTGTCCCACTTTGGACGGACCAATCCGGATATTGTGGTTTCGGAAGTGTCCTTGGCCGGTATTTCAGGAATTGATGGATTGGAATACCTCCACAAGAAGAATGAAGACCTCAAGGTCTTGATGATGAGCAAACAGAACGATTTTAAAATCATCAGGGAAGCGTTCAAAAAAGGAGCCAGTGGTTTTCTTACCAAGCCATTGACCAAAGAACGACTGTTCAATGCGGTTGAGGCTCTGGACCAACACGGTGTGGCCTTGGAACATGAGCTTGTCAAGAAAATCATCAACTCTTTTCAGACCAAGACCTTTGATTCCTTCTCACGAAAGGAAAACCAAATCATTGAGCTCCTTACCCAGGGATTCACCTACAAAATGATCGCGGACCGACTTTGTGTAACACCGAGCGCGGTGAACTTTCACATCCAGAACATTTACGTAAAACTCAATGTTAATTCAAAATCCGAGGCATTGCAAAAGCTTCGGGAAATGGAAATGCGGCAATTGAACGCTGCGTAGTTCCCAAAACCAAGCAAACAAAAAACCCTGACTCACGGTCAGGGTTTTTTAATCTATTTATTTAGAAGTTTACTTTACTTCTTCAAAGTCTATCCTTCGACTTCGCTCAGGACAGGCTACTTGACTTCTTCGAAGTCTACGTCCTCAACATTATCGCCTTCTTTGGCACTTCCTCCACCTGTAGAACCTTCGGTTCCGGCGGTATCTTCACCATTGGCTTGGGCCGCTTCGGCCTGTGCTTTGTACATTTCCTCGGAAGCTACTTTCCACGCTTCGTTGATTTTATCCAAAGCAGGCGTAATTACCGCTAGGTCTTTGCCCTCGTAAGCTTTCTTCAATTCTTCCAAAGCTTCTTCAATTGGCTTTTTCTTGTCGTCGGACAATTTATCGCCAAATTCCTTCAATTGCTTTTCAGTTTGGAAGATCATCGCATCAGCTTCATTCAGCTTATCGGCAGTTTCCTTAGCTTTCTTATCTGCTTCGGCATTGGCCTCAGCTTCAGCTTTCATCTTTTGGATTTCCTCCTCGGTCAAACCAGAAGAAGCCTCAATACGGATGTCTTGTGACTTACCGGTTGCTTTATCCGTTGCGGAAACCTTGATGATACCGTTGGCATCAATGTCAAAGGTCACTTCAATCTGAGGCGTACCTCTTGGCGCTGGTGGAATACCGTCCAAGTGGAACCTTCCAATGGTCTTGTTATCCGCAGCCATAGGTCTTTCTCCTTGTAGTACGTGAATCTCAACCGAAGGTTGATTGTCCGCTGCTGTGGAGAATACCTGTGATTTCTTGGTTGGGATGGTAGTGTTCGCCTCAATCAATTTGGTGAACACACTTCCCATGGTTTCAATACCCAAAGAAAGTGGGGTAACATCCAACAAGAGTACATCTTTTACATCCCCTGTCAATACACCACCTTGGATAGCGGCACCAATGGCCACAACCTCATCCGGGTTAACCCCTTTGGATGGTTTTTTACCGAAGAATTTCTCAACGGCTTCCTGTACCGCAGGGATACGGGTAGAACCACCTACCAAAATAATTTCATCAATATCGCTTTTTGAAAGACCGGCAGCTTTTAGCGCAGTCTCACAAGGTGCAATAGTTCTTTTTACCAAGTCTTCAATCAATTGTTCAAACTTGGAACGGGATAGCGTTCTTACCAAGTGCTTTGGTCCTGAGGCTGTTGCTGTAACATAAGGCAAGTTGATTTCTGTCTGTGCAGAAGATGACAACTCAATCTTAGCCTTTTCGGCAGCTTCACGCAAACGCTGAAGGGCCATGGGATCCTTGCGAAGGTCCATATCTTCATCTTTGATGAATTCCTCGGCCAACCAATCAATAATTTTTTGGTCAACATCGTCACCACCCAAGTGGGTGTCACCATCGGTTGACAATACTTCAAAAACACCGTCTCCCAATTCCAAAATGGAAACATCGTGCGTACCACCACCAAAGTCAAACACCACTATTTTCTGGTCCTTGTCCTTTTTGTCCAGGCCATAGGCCAAAGATGCAGCGGTTGGCTCGTTGATGATTCGCTCCACGGTAAGACCGGCAATTTCACCAGCTTCTTTGGTGGCCTGTCTTTGGGAGTCGTTAAAGTATGCAGGAACCGTGATCACCGCACGGGTAACATCCTGACCCAAGTAATCCTCGGCGGTTTTCTTCATTTTTTGAAGAATCATGGCCGAAAGTTCTTGGGGCGTGTACAAACGACCATCCACATCCACTCGTGGGGTGTCATTGTCGCCCTTTACCACTTTGTAAGGAACACGTTCCGCTTCTTTTTTGGATTCAGAGAATTTGTTCCCCATGAATCTTTTTATCGAATAAATCGTCTTGTTGGGATTGGTGACCGCCTGTCTTTTGGCAGGATCTCCTACCTTTATTTCTCCGCCTTCCACAAATGCGATTACAGAAGGAGTGGTACGTTTTCCTTCGGCATTTGGAATTACCACAGGCTCGTTACCTTCCATTACAGAGACGCAGGAGTTGGTCGTACCCAAGTCTATACCTATAATTTTGCTCATCGTATCTAAAAGTTATATCTGTTTACAGTTCTTTTTAAGCTCGCACAATAAAGGTCAATGATTATGCCATGCACCAGAATATGACAAGGTGTCAGCTATTTAATACGATTTAGTAGGTTCTTGGGCAAAATTGCAGGTGTGTCACGGTGGTTTTCTTTCTAGATTCATTCGGTTCCATTTCTCATTTTATATCATGGAGGTTGTTATATTTGGAACAGTAAATTGCATTTATGGAATGTATCAGTGTGTTTGATATGCTTAAAATCGGTGTGGGGCCTTCCAGTTCCCATACCCTTGGTCCTTGGAGGGCTGCGGAACGTTGGATAAATGAGCTTAAAGACCAAGACATTTTCAATGAGGTGGTGGAAATTAAAGTGTTTCTCTACGGTTCCCTTTCATTGACGGGCAAAGGCCATGCCACGGACATTGCCGTGGTAATGGGATTGTTGGGCACCGACCCGGTGACCGTTCCCATTGAAAGCATCAATACCACTCTGGAACAAATAAAAACGGACCAAAAATTAAATTTTGGAGGGCTTCGCGAAATCCCTTTCGATTTTAAGAATGATATCATCTTTAAAAAAGAGTTTCTACCCTTTCATTCCAATGCCATTCAGTTTGAAGCATTTTTGAGCAACGGAAAGCATGCTACCGAAACCTATTATTCCATTGGCGGTGGTTTTGTGGTGAAGGAAGAATTGATTCACTCCAAGGAAAACAAAGAAACGTTCAAATCCTTTCCACATCCGGTCAAAACCGGAAACGAATTGCTCCAACACTGTTTGGATCAAGGCAAATCCATTTCTGAAATTGTCTTGGAAAATGAGCTGTCACTGCGAACCGAAACCGAAATCGACGAAGGCCTGCAACACATCTGGAACACCATGCTGGAATGCATGTACGTGGGCTGCCATACCGAAGGAAAGCTTCCTGGAGGACTCAATGTAAAACGACGTGCTTTTGAGATGCACCAAAAATTAAAAGGGGATGCCCCCTACTCCAATCCACAGGAGTGGTTGGAAAGTATCCGGGATACCGAGGTTAAATTCCGGCAGATCATTAAGTGGGTCAGTTGTTTTGCCCTGAGCGTGAACGAAGTCAACGCCTCTTTGGGAAGGGTTGTCACCGCACCCACCAATGGAAGTGCCGGGGTAATTCCTGCAGTTCTCATGTATTATATGGTGATTGAAAACCACGATGCCGATTTTGATGATGTCCGCCAATTTTTGTTGGTGGCCAGCGAAGTGGGGAGTATTTTTAAGAAAGGGGCAACTATTTCGGCGGCCATGGGCGGATGTCAAGCAGAAATTGGGGTCTCATCAGCAATGGCTGCTGCAGGACTTACCGAGCTTATGGGCGGGTCGCCAGAACAGGTGTTGATCGCTGCCGAAATTGCCATGGAACACCATTTGGGCCTCACTTGTGATCCTATCGGCGGGTTGGTCCAAGTGCCCTGCATCGAGCGCAATGCCATGGGAGCCATAAAAGCCATAAATGCTGCGGAGCTTGCCTTGGACACCGACCCCAAAGAGGTCAAGGTGCCTTTGGACAAGGTGGTGGAAACTATGTGGGAAACCGCCAAGGATATGAGCTCAAAATATAAGGAGACCTCAGAAGGAGGTTTGGCCGTAGGCGTATTTTTGAGTGATTGTTAATTTCACAAAATAATATTGAAACCATGAAACATATATTTGTAGTATTAGGTTGCTTTCTCTTCATTTCAACCCCTATTTTTTCCCAAGACATCAAACCGGAAGAAGTCAAAAGCATCATGAGAAAAGTCGCGGATTGGCAAATTGAGCACTATCGCGATGCTTTCACCTATGATACACCGCATCATCCGCTCGATTGGACCAATGGAGCACTTTATGTGGGCATGGCAAAGTGGGCCGCCATGGCCGATGGTGACAAATATTACACTTGGCTAAAAACCGTTGGCGGATTACACGATTGGAAATTACATGAACGAATCTACCATGCAGATGATCATACGGTTGGTCAGTTTTACCTTGATCTCTATAAAAAATATGGCGATGAAAAAATGTTGAAACCCACCCAAGAGCAATTTGATTACATCATGTACCACCCCGCCAAGACTGCTCTGAACTGGGAAAGCCCCTATCATCAATCTAGATGGAATTGGTGTGATGCGCTCTTCATGTCGCCACCCGTTTGGGCCAAATTGTACAAGATTACGGGAGAGAAAAAATATCTTGACTTTATGATGTCAGAATTCAAGGCCACCACCGACTTCCTTTTTGACAAAGAGGAAAATTTGTACTACCGTGATGAAAGCTATATGGGCAAGCTGGATAACGGCACAAAAATATTTTGGTCACGGGGCAATGGTTGGGTGTTCGCCGGATTGGTCAATAGTATGAACGAATTGGAACCCGAAAGCGCTGAATACCAATATTTCAAGGATATTTTTGAAAAAATGGCTGCCAAACTGTTGAAAATCCAAACTCCAGACGGGCATTGGGCCATGAGTTTGTTGGGGCAGGAATTTTATCCCACCCCTGAAACCAGCGGCACTTCCTTTTATGTTTTTGGACTTGCGTGGGGCATCAACAAGGGTATTTTGGACAAGAAAACCTATGGCCCTGCGGTTGAGAAAGCGTGGAAAGCTTTGGTTAGCCACGTTACCCCGAAAGGCATGTTGGGCTATGTGCAACCCATTGGGGCCGCTCCCGGAAAAGCATGGCCCGACAAAACCGAAGTCTATGGCACCGGAGCATTTTTAAGTGCGGGTACAGAAGTGTATAAATTGTATGGCGGCCAATAATTTTATAAGGTTTCTACTCCTCCATGCAGCCAGCCCTTCCGCGGGTGTCAATTAAGTAGATGATTTTCCATTCCCCATCAAAATCAACCAATTGAAAGGAGTTGATACCACAGTGGCTGAATTCATCATTTAACCAAAACTCATACCCTACCCAGGCATTGGCCATGGTCCGATCTACTTGAATGGAAAATGAAGTGAGCTTTTCTTCAAATTTAATACTGTCGGGGATACTACAAATGGAAGTCAAAAATTTTGAAAATTCCTCTTCCCTGAAACGGGTTTTCCCCTCTTGATCTTTGCCAGTGGTTTGAAGCACTACCCTATCGGCTACCGTACTCTTGATAATGCTTGAATCCTGTTTGTGGAACCCATCAAAAAAGGTTTCGATGGCCTGTTTCACCTGTTCATGGGCATCAATTTCAGGGGGGTTGGGACCTTGGGCGTTGCCATTGATACATAAAAGACAAAAAAATGCCAAACTGAATACAATTTTCATGATACTGAAGTTTTTTGATTGAAGTCCAAATTAAACAAATCTGCTTACATTTAGCGCATAAAACTGAACCAAATGTCTGTTGCCAAAAAAGAATACAAAAGGATTACAGTGAAATCCCTGATTGAAATGAAACAAAGCGGTGAAAAGATTTCCATGCTCACCTCTTATGACTATTCCATGGCCAAAATTGTGGATGCCGCCAATGTGGATGTGATCTTGGTTGGGGATTCCGCCAGCAATGTCATCGCAGGTCATGAAACCACCCTTCCCATCACTTTGGATCAAATGATTTACCACGCCAGCTCTGTGGTGCGGGCCGCCAAAAGAGCCTTGGTGGTTGTGGATATCCCTTTTGGAAGTTATCAAAGCGACTCCAAAGAAGCACTTCGCTCCGCTATCCGCATTATGAAGGAAAGTGGTGCCCATGCGATAAAGGTGGAAGGCGGCACTGAAATCAAGGGATCTGTAGGCCGAATTCTTCAAGCGGGCATTCCTGTTATGGGCCATTTGGGACTCACGCCGCAGTCCATTTATAAATTCGGTACCTATACCGTTCGTGCCAAGGAAGAGGAAGAAGCTGAAAAGCTGAAATCTGATGCCAAATTATTGGAAGAATTGGGTTGTTTTGCCATCGTTCTGGAAAAAATACCAGCAACCTTGGCACAAGAAGTGGCCGAAAGTGTTTCAATCCCAATCATTGGTATTGGTGCTGGAAACGGGGTGGATGGTCAAGTGTTGGTGGTTCATGACCTTTTGGGAATGACCCACGAATTTCATCCAAGGTTTCTGAGAAGATATATGAATCTTTATGATGATATGAGTGAAGCCATTTCACAATATGTGGACGATGTAAAGAGCAGGGATTTTCCTAATGATGATGAATCGTATTGAAAAGTGAATTCCAAAAATCCAAAAGACCAAAAATCCAACAAGTCCACCCCATCCAACCTTCAGGTCCTGTATGAGGACAACCACCTTGTTGTGGTCAATAAACGGGTCGGGGACATTGTACAGGGGGACAAAACCGGAGATACCCCACTCAGCGAGGTGGTAAAGCAATACCTCAAAGAAAAATACAACAAGCCCGGTAATGTGTATCTGGGAGTGGTGCACCGATTGGACCGACCCACTTCAGGAATTGTGCTCTTTGCCAAGACCTCCAAAGCCTTACCACGACTCAATAAGCTGTTTTCCGAAGGAAATACCAAAAAAATGTATTGGGCCGTGGTTCAGAATGCACCGAGAAACCAGCAAGAAACCTTGACCCATTGGATGGTTCGCAATCCAAAACAGAACAAGTCCTATGCACATGAAAAGGAAGTCCCCAACAGCAAAAAGGCGGTTTTGGACTACACCCTCATTAAAAAGTTGGACAACTACTACCTCTTGGAAATTGATTTGAAGACGGGGCGGCACCATCAAATCCGAGCGCAATTGGCCGCTATGGGTTGTTATATCAAAGGGGATTTAAAATACGGCGCTGATCGAAGCAATAAAAACGGCGGTATCCATTTACATGCCCGAAGTTTGGAATTGGAGCATCCCGTACAAAAGGAGACCATCACATTTGTGGCTCCGCCACCGGAAGACCCCGTTTGGAACGCCTGCCTTTAGCGGGTGACAGCAAGTGCCTTTTCGCGAATGATCTGACCCACCGGTTTGTTTTCCAAATGACTTTCCAGCCAAGAAAGGATATCCAAGTATAAAAACGCTCTCTTCTCGTAGGGATGGTTCTCGTACTTTTTCAACTCATTATAGAGTTTTTGGAACTCATTTTTTAGCTCATGGGGGTAGATATCACCCAGCCTCCTCAGAAATTTTATCATCTCTTTCTGAACGGCATGTAAGTCGTTCATTTTCAATAAAAATTTGTACGTACTTTTAAGTTGTACTTCCAGATGGTAGTCCATACCTGCCTCATAATGCGCCACCAAGCTCAACACCCGTGCAAAACACATGAGATCTTCCCGCATTTTCAGGTTCTTGTTGGAAATGATCTTCTTTAAATAGACAATACAGTTTTTATTGTCGCCATTGCCAAAATACAGACAGGCTATCTTGTAGTAGAGCAGCATAATGTGATGCTCGTCAATCCGTTCACGGTGTTTTTTAATGCCATATTCAATAATATTGACCAAGTACAAGCCTTTATCAAAAGTGCCCTCCAAGAAATGAAGGTTCAACTTATTGGAATTGATGTACAAAAATGCCAACGAGGCAATATTATCGTTCTGTGGGAAGTTGGAGTCCCCTACTTGCTTTTCCAAACGGTTCAATGTCTCCCTGAACTGGGATGCGTATTTTACAAAGAACAACGACTCCAAGAGATAATGGTTTCCTTTTAAGAAAAAGACCGGATTCAAAGGGATCATCTCTTTATTTTCATAAAAAAGGTCTACCCATTTACTGGCATATTTATACGCTGACAAAAAGTCCTGAATCAATAAACTGTACCATAAATGAGCTTTGTACAACCAAAGTTTCTCCCGAAATCCCAACTTATCCAACTCATAGGCGGGCAAATGTGCTTCAAAATAGGTTTTTACTTTTTGCAGGTCTTCATCGCTTCGAACATAGCCCACTTTCAGCATCATTCCATAAAGCTGAAGGGAAAGATTGGACAGTTTGCTCGCCATTACGTTTAGGGCCGAAAGTTCCTTGGCCTGCACCGCAAGTTCATCTGCCCTATCCGGAATACTTCGGGTAATGTACTGGGTCTCTATCACCTTTTCCAACTCCACAATTTCATAGGCCACATTTTTTTCCTCATGCTCAATGGCAAAGGTCTTGGCCTTGTCCAAAATCTTTAAGCTTTGCTTGTACAATCCTTTTTGATAAAGAATGGTGGCGAAATCCAACTGCTCCCGAATCTGCACTCGTGCATTTTGGTTGACCGGATTCAACCGTAGACTCACTAAAATCTGCTTGTACAAATGCGCTTTTAGGTTGGAAAGTTGTGCTTTTTTCACAATGCCGCTCTCCAAAATTTGTCGCTCGTCGTACTTTCGCATTTTGTCCAACAGATTAAAAAGCGCCAAGAATTTTGCATCCGTATTGACCCCTAAACGGCCCACATACAGTTTAAATTGGCGTTTTTCCGATTTGGAAAGCGATTTTATCAACACGAACAACGCGTCCTTACTGGCATTTGTCATCGTAAAAAATATAATTTAACTATTTGTATTTCAATACATTATATACTAGTGAATACAATTTAACGTTGTAAAGGATTCCATCCCTTTTTTATTCTTCCCTTATCCTTGTCTATTTTCGTAGTACTTAGAAGAAACAGACAAAAATAATGGGTAAAGATAAGGTACAAATTTTTGATACGACACTGAGAGACGGAGAACAAGTTCCTGGATGTAAGTTGGACACGGAGCAAAAATTGGTGATCGCCAAACGTCTGGATGATTTGGGCGTGGATGTGATCGAAGCCGGCTTCCCAATTTCCAGTCCTGGCGACTTCAAGTCTGTTCAGGAAATTTCCAAATTGGTCAAAAATGCAACGGTCTGCGGACTCACCCGCGCCGTAAAAAAAGATATTGAAGTGGCCGCCGAGGCCATCAAAGAAGCAAATAAACCAAGGATACATACCGGAATCGGAACATCGGATTCCCACATCAAGTACAAGTTCAACTCAACCCGTGAAAAAATCATAGAACGTGCTGTTGAGGCTGTTGCCTATGCCAAGACTTTTGTTGAGGATGTTGAGTTCTATGCTGAGGATGCCGGACGCACGGACAACGAGTTTTTGGCCCAGGTTTGTGAAGCTGTCGTAAAGGCCGGAGCCACTGTGCTCAACATTCCTGATACAACCGGATATTGCTTGCCCGAGGAATACGGTGCCAAAATGAAGTATCTGAAGGAAAATGTGAAAGGCATCGATAAAGCCATTCTTTCCTGTCATTGCCATAATGATTTGGGATTGGCCACGGCCAACTCTATTGCAGGGGTTATCAATGGAGCTCGACAGATTGAATGTACCATCAACGGTATTGGAGAACGTGCAGGGAACACCTCTTTGGAAGAAGTGGTGATGATCCTAAGACAACATCCCTATCTAAATTTGGATACCGGCATCAATAGCAAGCTGCTTTGGGATACTAGCCGTATGGTCTCCCAAAAAATGGGAATGCCCGTGCAGCCCAACAAGGCCATCGTAGGGGCCAATGCCTTTGCGCACAGCTCTGGCATACATCAAGATGGGGTCATCAAACAACGAGAGACTTATGAAATCATTGACCCAAAAGATGTGGGCGTTAATGAATCTTCCATTGTATTGACAGCAAGAAGTGGTCGCGCTGCCTTGGCCTACCGAGCCAAAAAAGTGGGTTATGAACTCACTAAATTGCAATTGGACGCCGTTTATGAGAATTTCTTGAAGTTTGCCGACCGCAAAAAGGAAATTTTGGATGAGGATATCCATCAAATTGTGGAAACCAGCAATATCAGCATCCAAAGCATCGCATAATTTCCCATTCTATATTTTAAAAATCGTAATCAAGGTACTAGATGAATTTGAACATTGCTTTGCTACCTGGAGATGGTATAGGACCCGAGGTGTTGGCCCAGGCGGTGAAATGTTTGCAAGCTGTTGAGGAGACGTTCAACCATCATTTTGTTTATAAAGAAGCACCAGTGGGCGCCATCGCCATTCAAAAAAAGGGGACACCCCTGCCCGACAGCACCCTAAAATTATGCAAAGAGGCCGATGCGGTTCTGTTTGGGGCCATTGGTGACCCTAAATACGACAATGACCCCGATGCAAAAGTGCGTCCAGAACAGGGGTTGTTGAAATTGCGAAAAGAGTTGGGGCTTTTTGCCAATATTAGGCCCATTCAAGCCTATCCTTCCCTACTCGATAGATCACCCTTGAAAAAGGAAATTATTTCAGGTACCGATTTTGTCATATATAGGGAACTGACAGGCGGCATCTACTTTGGAGAAAAAAAATTGAACGAGGAAGGTACCGTGGCCTCCGATCTTTGTGAATATTCGGAGGAAGAGATAAGCCGTATTGCCCACTTGGCTTTCAAAGCAGCTAAAAGCAGAAAAAAGAAACTCACTTTGGTGGACAAGGCCAATGTTCTGGAATCTTCCAGACTTTGGCGCAAAGTGGTCGCCAAAATAGGGGAAAGCTATCCCGAAGTTGCCTTGGATTTCCTGTTTGTGGACAATGCCGCCATGCAAATCATTCTAAACCCCAGTCAGTTTGATGTCATCCTTACCGAAAATATGTTCGGGGACATTATTTCTGATGAAGGAAGTGTCATTGGGGGATCTATCGGATTGTTGGCCTCCGCTTCGGTTGGGGATGATAATGCCCTATTTGAGCCCATTCACGGTTCATTTCCACAGGGAGCAGGGAAAGATATTGCCAATCCCATCGCTTCCATTCTCTCCGCAGCCATGTTGTTGGAACATTTTGATCTTTCAGAAGAAGCAACCGCCATTAAAAAAGCAGTGGAGAAAGCCCTGAAAAAGGGAATCGTCACTTCGGATTTGAGGCCCAAAAGTCAATATGGGACCAACCAAGTTGGTGATTTTATCGCCCACAATATTGTGGACATTGAGGATGATTTCAACATGAATGATGAAAACATAGACCTCGGTAAGTCCACGATCATCTAACTTCCTTTGATGGCAGCTCAGAGGTAAAATTAGACTTTAAGACTTCCAGTAATCCATTGGGCAGTAGGTCAGTGGACATGACGCAAGTTTCAAGCACCAAATTCCAATAATCCAAAAGTCAAGAGTCAAGAGACAAGACAAAATCAAGCCCAAGTATCAAGTTCCAATAACATAACAACACAATAACCGAATAACTGAATAACCCCTGCCTACGGCAGGCTTCCAGTAAGCAGTAGATCAGTGGGCAGTTGGCAGTAACTCCTACCTACGGCAGACAGGCAGTAACCCAATAACTGAATAACCCAGTAACAATACAAAAGCGGCCTACATCAACCCAAAAACACCATTCGTCAAATCGCCCCAAAAAGTCAGTCAGAGTTTTTGGAAATTGTGGTTTTAACCATAAATCCATAGAAAGATGGCTCAAAAAAAATTGTTGTTCCTGCCCCTTTTCGCCTTGGGCCTTGTAATTTCCTGTAGCAAGGACGATGGAGCCAGCACCCCGCCGAACACCGCTCCCGTGATCAAGGCACAGACATTCAGTGCTGCCGAGAACATAACCGATGCAGCTACCATTGGAACGGTCACCGCCACCGATGCCGACAAGGATGACGCCCTTACCTTTACCATGATCACAAACGACGACAATCTGTTTGAAATTGATCCAGCCTCTGGAAAACTGAGCTTGGCACCCGGCAAGTCCTTGGACTTTGAGACCGCCGAAGGACACAGCATTAGCGTTGAGGTGACCGATGGTGTCAACGACCCTGTCTCCGCAGAGATTACCATCACCGTTACCAATGTCATTGAATCCTTGGCCGAGGATCCCGCTTCCTTTGTCACAATATGGGTGACCACGGCCAACAATGAATCGATTAAGATTGGGGTGGATCCAGATCTTACCTACGACTATACCATAGATTGGGGTGATGGCACGGTTGAGAACATTACCTACAGCAGCTTCGCCGCCCAACACGAGTACGCCCAGCCGGGCACCCATACCGTGGCCATAAAGGGCACTTTTCCAGCAATTTTAATGGATAAATATGCTGGCATTGTCGCTAAAGCTGATGCGCTTAAATTGGCAAGCATAGAACAATGGGGCACCAATCGATGGGCCACCATGCATGCTGCCTTCATAGATTGTGAGAACATGGTGTACAACGCCACGGACATGCCGGATCTCTCCCAAGTGACCGACATGGGTAGTATGTTCGCTTATGCCATTGCCTTCAATGGGGATATCAGTGGCTGGGATGTAAGTACTGTCACCAATATGGGTGGTATGTTCTATGGTGCCGCTAGCTTCAACGGGGACATCAGTGGCTGGGACGTAAGCAATGTCACCGATATGAGGGGTATGTTCCATGGCGCCGATGCCTTTGAAGGGATTGGTCTTAGTAACTGGAACGTAGGAAATGTGACTGATATGAGTATTATGTTCTCTGGTGCCGCTGCCTTTAACGGAAATCTTGGGGCATGGGACATTGGCAGTGTTACCAAAATGGATCTTATGTTGAAAGAATCTGGACTAAGCCCTAACAATTATAGCGCAACATTGGAAGGCTGGGCAACCCATGTGCAGAACAATAATGGGCCGTCCAATATTATGTTGGGCGCTGAATCGGTCAATTATTGCAATACACAGCTAACGCAGAATGCACGTAATTTGTTGATGAACAATTTTGGATGGACCATCACTGATGAGGGGGGTACCAACAATTGCAATTGATCGGTAAGGCCAAAGGCCGCCCAACCGCCTACTTATCTATAAAGAACGCCGGGAGATTTTGTCTTCCGGTGTTTTTGGTTTATTCAGATAGGAGACGAGAGAGGAGAGAGGAGAGAAAAGAGACAAGAATCAAGAGTTATGAGTTAAGAACAAACAATCCTTTGTGCCAATTCCTGCCTGAGTCAAAATCAAAAACAGGATTTACTGCTGACTGTGCACTGCATACTGGCTTCCGGCTTCCCCGCCTGCGGCGGGCAGGCGACTTCCGACTTCCAATAACCCAGTAATTCAGTATGCAGTATGCAGTAACTCAGTAACTCAATAACCAAAGAGACTAGAGACAAGAGACATGAAACATGAAACCGTCAACCAAAAGTACAAGTTCAAACTCCCGACTTCCCCACCTGCGGCGGGCAGGCGACTTCCGACTTCCGACTCCCGACTCCCGACTTCCAACTTCCAACAACAAAATAACTGAATAACCCATACCATCCATCAGCCAAAAGCGGCCTACATCAACCCAAAAACAGCATCCGTCAGATCGCACCAAAAAGTCAGCCCGGGTTTTGGGAAATTGCGGTTTCAACCCTTTAAATTTTAAAAAAATGAAACAAAAAAAATTGTTGTTCTTGGCCCTTTTCGCTTTGGGCCTTGTAATTTCATGTAGCAAGGACGACAGTCCATCGACACCCGTGGCAAAGGCACCGACCATAAGCGGGTTAACGCCCAGTTCCGGACCTGTGGGCACGGTGTTCGTGATCTCCGGAACCAATTTCAGCACCACGCCCTCGAAGAACACCGTGAAGATCGGTACCACCACCGCTACGGTTTCCGCGGCCACCGCCACCAAGATCACCACCTCGGTGCCCCAAGGCGCCACTACTGGCAAGGTGAGCGTCACTGTAGGGGGAAAGATCGTCACTTCCACGGGAAATTTCACCGTGACCCAGGAGCAGGCCAACAACGCACCCCCCGTGATCGAGGCCCAAAGCTTTGAGGCGGCGGAGGACATTGCCGACACCGATGTGATCGGCACCGTTGTGGCAACGGATCCGGAACAGGATGCCCTCACCTTTTCCATAAGCACAAACGACAACGATCTGTTTGAGATCACCGCCAATGGCGAGCTGAGCCTTGCAGAGGGCAAGGCCCTGGACTTTGAGACCGACGAAGGGCACACCATTACCGTTGCGGTGACCGACGGTGTAAACGACCCTGTCTCCGCAGAGATCACCATCACCGTGACCAATGTCTACG